>Ga0183101_1000150_pt1 | contig 135060 bp, 103 predicted proteins | sample Biomet3_FD_127790 | JGI IMG/M metagenome (GOLD analysis project Ga0183101, IMG submission 127790) | Microbial communities from bioreactor (seeded with sewage sludge) at LBNL, California, USA - Biofuel metagenome 3 | ecosystem: Engineered > Bioreactor > Anaerobic > Unclassified ... | reverse complement strand
TAAATTTACCGTTAATGTCCGTAATGGTTCCACCTTCGCGGGAACCCTTTACCATAATGTTGACTCCGGGAAGAACATCGCCATTCTGATCCTTCACCTGGCCTTTGACCGTGACTTCAGATTGTGCAGGACTCTTCGCAGTAGAGACCTCGTAAAATTCAGCTTTCAAACCACCAGACTGAAGAACACAAGCCGCCAGAAATATAGCGAACCTCCATCTCTTTAATCTGATCTTTAGCCTTTCCTTTTTTTTCATAATAATAAATTCATTAGTTAATAAAAAGATCTATAATATATATAATGCGCATCATTTCAATAGTAAAGCAAACACCTAAAAACATCTAAATAGACCTCCAAATCACAAACACCACGAATATCTATTATTGAAAACCCGCCATTCAGATTAATTTATCAAATCTCATAGCAAAAACTTTAATTTATTCTATCTTAAAAAATAAAACAACCATTATTCCAAAAGCAATAGTTAACAAATAAAGATATTTTTTAATATTATATTGTTAATAAAAATGCCAAAATAGTATACTTTTAAAAAAATAAAATTAAGCACATTATTGATCGAATTCACAAATTTAAAACCCTAATAATAATTATATTACAAAAAACAAAGACGATTTAAATGTATTTTTAAGTACAATAACAGATATTGGTATTTACCCATTTTTAAGTTTATATACCTATTAACAAGCCTATTAATTTCAATAATATTATATAATTTAATTAAAGGATGTTGGTACCTAGATTAGAAAGCCAATTATCCGACAAGAACAGACAAGGAAAGAAGATAAAGTCAGCAGAGATAAATATTGAATTTCGGAATAACACCATTAAATAATGGTGAACTAAGGGTAATGAAAAGAATAAAGTTTAGACGAAACATTAACAGACAAATAAGGCTGCCTCAAAATCACTATGAGGCAGCCTTGAAATCGAATGTACTATAAAATGATTATTTCCTTAAAAAGAAGCTGTTATAAATGTACATTCATTTTAGTTATGGCAGAGGATCCGGTTCTGTGGGAATTGCCGGATCAAAAATAGCGGTACCTACTCTTGAGTCAGCACATCCATAGTACAAATGCCACTTATTCTTATAATAGATTAGTCCTTCAATAAATACCGTACCTGCAGGATATTGCCCACTTTTCTCAAATCCGTCCATTGGACGAAGAAATGGCTCATTCAGACGAGTTATTAAACGCGTAGGCTCTTTTGCGTCAAAGAGTGCCTGACCGGCAGCATATACATTTGGTGTAAAGCGTTTATCACCCTTATCATCGGCTCTATTTTTCCCATTATAAAGCAGTAAAATACCCTTCTTTGTATATATTGCAGGAGGACCACATTCTGTCAATTGGCTATCAAAATAACCATCGCGAGGAGAAAACAACACTTTCAGTGAACCATCTTGATTTACGAGAGGAGTCCAATCGATCAAATTATCCGAAGTAGCTGCGTAAACGTGGTTTTCACCCCAATACATGAAATACTTGCCGTTAATCTTCTTTATAACCTGCCTATTGTTCACTACTTCGGTCACGATAGATCCCGATTTGCATCCTAGATTATAGAATTTACCATTATAAGCTTTTGAGAATGCAGGACCGTGCTTAGTCCAATGTTTCAAATCACGGGATGTAGCAATAGCCAATCTAAAGATCTTTCTATTCCACTGGGTATATGCCATCACAAAAAGTCCATCATTAGTAACAGCCACACGGGGATCTTCACACCCACCAGGCCATTCCCTTTCTGATTGAGAATCATTATCCGGATAAAAAACCGGAGTTTTCTCCCGTTTAAAGCTAATGCCGTCACTCGAAGAAGCATATCCCAAACGTGAAGTCCGATGACCGATACCAACACCTGACTTATCTTCTGCTCTATAAAGCACTACAATTTTCCCTTTATAAACTGTAGCAGCCGGGTTGAAAGTATCATTAGATTCCCATGCTATATATTTTTTCGACAAAGGGCAATAAAACGTGCTACTATCGGGAGAGATAATAGGATTTGCATTTTGAGGACGAACGAATCCTCCTAATGCCCAATCCGGAAACTCCCTTTTATTGTTAGACGTTTGTTGACCATTCATCGTACAAGCTAGGAATAGCGCAATTCCGAAGAGCAAGTGCTTCTTTTTACAATTTCCCATTGCGTTTATTTTTTATTATTCTTATCGAACTCCAATAAAACTTTTACAGGAAAATGATCAGAAGGAACCCGTGCCTCATAGCTCTTCACTGATATTTCAGAAGGATAGTCTTTTACATCCGCTTTCTTCGCATCCTTTTTAAGTTCACGATACGAATCGGTTAAAACGCCATATTTTACGACATGAAATCCCGGAGAAACGAAAACATGATCAATACGGCTATCTGTGTAACTATCCGTTTCAAAACCATTAAATGTTCCGTTTGTGGCATATCTAAAGTCAGAAATCTCATAAGAATCACGAAGGTTTCCCTGAGCAACCAATGCAGTATAAGACTCATGCGTCTGATCTACATTAAAATCGCCGGTAAGAATAGCAGGAAGGTTCTCACCCAACTCCTTCATCTTCTTTTGTACAAGGAATGCGCTCTCAACGCGAGCTTTCTTTCCGATATGATCCATGTGTAAATTGAAAAACAAAAACTCAAAACCGGTAGCTTTCACCTTGAAATGCCCCCAAGTACAAATACGGGGCAATACAGCATCCCAGCCCTTACTAGGAACATTCGGGGTTTCTGATAACCAAAAATCACCTTTTTCAATAACTTCAAATTTGTCGGTACGATAGAATATTGCGGAATGTTCTCCTTTATCCTTTCCATCATCACGCCCTACGCCAATATAATCATATTTGGGCAAAGCATTTTTTAAATCCTTAAGCTGATGTAAAAAACACTCCTGAGTTCCAAAGATATCAAAATCATGGAATTGGACCATTTTGGCAATTACAGGATAACGATATCCCCAGCCGTTTCCAGCCAAAGAGTCTCCCCCATTGGCATTTCTCAGATTGTATGTTGCAGCAACAAATGTTGTGGGAGTATAACTCCCACAGCCGGCCAACACCAGAAATGCCCAAAGACAAAAAAGTAAATTTCTAATTTTCATTTCATTTATATTTTAATCCTAAACGATAATCCATTACTTTTCATTTGAAAGAGAATACGGAACATCCACATTAGAGATGCCTCTGTTTCTATTTGGTACCTGATCCATCTGATAGGATATTTGAGCTCCATTCATCAATTGTTGATGAGTTATATAATTACGTTGATAAGCCTTACCGTTTATAGACATGCTCTTCACATACTTATTATCCTCGCTATTATTATCAGCAGATATTGAAACAGTCTTGCCATTATCTAAATGCAGCTTCACCGATTTAAACAAAGGAGTTCCCAATACGTACTGGTCTGTACCCGGACATACTGTATAAAAGCCCAAAGCTGAGAAAACATACCAGGCAGAGGTCTGACCATTATCCTCATCGCCACAATAGCCATCGGGAGCAGCATTATAAAGTTTCTTCATGATCTCGCGAACCCAATATTGAGTTTTCCATGGCTCATTTGAATAGTTATATAAGTAGACCATGTGCTGGATAGGTTGGTTACCATGCGCATATTGTCCCATGTTCATCACTTGCATCTCACGCATTTCATGAATCATACCTCTACTCTTCATTCCCTCTTTTCCCGGAATAATAAATACAGAATCCATCATTGCATTAAAGTTACTCTTTCCACCCATCAGATTTATCAGTCCTTGCGGATCATGGAATACGCAGAAGCTCCAATGCCAACTATTTCCTTCACAAAAGTCACGCCCCCAGTCGGCTGCATCAAAGTCAGGATTAAACCCACCTTTATTATCTTTACCAACCATCAATTTACGAAGAGGGTTATAAACATTCTTATAATTCAATGCTCTTTCCTTAAAAATCGCTATTTCTTTTTCCGGTTTATTCAGTTTTTTTCCGAGCGTATATATTGTCCAATCGTCGTATGCATACTCCAAAGTACGGGCAACATTTTGTCCTATACCTATATTATTAGGTACATAACCCATTTTGTTATATTCTTCATAAGCAACTCTTCCTGATGAGGTCTTAGGTAAATAAGCAGTTGTGGCATGTACCAAAGCTTTCCACAACGTCTCAATATCATATCCTTTCAGACCTTTTACATAAGCGTCGGTTACAATGGAAGCCGAATTATTACCCACCATACAATTCCGGTGACCGGGGCTAGCCCATTCGGGAAGGAACCCACTCTCTTTATATGCATTCACCAAGCCTTCCTGCATTTTCTCGTTCATTGAAGGATACATCAGATTCAAAAATGGAAATAAGCAACGGAAAGTATCCCAAAACCCGGTATCAGTAAACATATACCCCGGAAGAACTTCGCCATTGTAAGGACTGTAATGTACAGCTTCACCCTTAGCATTATACTCATAAAAACTTCTTGGAAAGAGCACAGAACGATACAGGCATGAATAAAAAGTACGCAAATTATCAATATTGTCATCGCTGACTTCAATACGCCCCAATACGTCATTCCACTTCTTGCGTCCTTTTTCAATAACTTGCTCCATATTATCTTTACCCAATTCTTTCAAGTTCAGCTCCGCTTGATCGAAACTAATAAAAGAAGAAGCAGTACGTACGTTCACCTGTTCCCCCCTGCGAGTTTTGAATTTTACAATAACCCCGGTATGGTTTTCTTTAGCTTCGAGCTTATTCGCATCAATCGATCCGTTGGTTACAGTATATACAGAATCGAACGGTTTATCAAATATCAGCACAAAATAATTTTTAAAATTCTCAGGGACACCGCCGCTATTTCTTGTAGTGTAACCTATAATTTTATTTTGCGAAGGAATCACCTTTACATATGATCCACGATCGAAAGCATCAACCACAACAGATGAAGAATCACTCGCGGGAAATGTAAAGCGAAACATAGCAGCTCTTTCTGTCGGAGCAAGCTCTGTAGTCACATCGTGATCGGCTAAATAGACTTTATAGTAATATGGAAGAGCTACTTCAGCTTTATGCGAAAACCAGCTCGCACGCTTATCTTCATCAAACACGATATTACCCGTGACAGGCATTATCGAGAACTGCCCATAATCATTGATCCAAGGGCTTGGCTGGTGAGTTTGTTTGAAACCTCTTATTTTATCTGCATTATAAGTGTACACCCATCCATCTCCCATTTTTCCGGTTTGAGGGGTCCAAAAATTCATACCCCATGGCATGGCAGTTGCAGGATAAGTGTTTCCTGTTGATAGTTCAAACTTAGACTGTGTTCCAACAAGTGTGCTGACATAATCCACAGGAGTTTTCTTTGCCGCTATCGGTCCACTCAAGCCGGTGAAACCAGCTAACAGGCAAAGCGCATAAAACGATGTTTTCATGAGAAAATGTGTATTGATTGATTAAAATTGTATTAACTAGAAACAAAAATAAGTAGAATATAAGAAGAATCTATATCTGACATCATCAAAATAAGCCAAAGGCCTAAACATTGACTATAATGGCACGGATTTTTACCTTCACAACTCTTATCTGATGCAAATAATACATATTTTGACTATCTTTGCAATAAGTCTATATACTAAATCAAAACTTTATGATAAGGCACAAATTATTACCTCTCATAGCTATTATCTTAATTTCTTGTTCCGATTTACATGCGTACAATTTAACGCATATTTCGGATAAAAGATATATGACAAACAGTTCAATTACATCCTTATCGCAAAACGAAAAAGGATTAATGTGGATAGGAACCTGTGACGGTATCAATATATATGATGGACAAAAAATAGAAGGTTTAAAATTACCAGGACACGACAACTATATTTCAGGCAATTTAATAGATCAGATCATATCAACAGGAAACGATATTTATTGGATACAAACCTACTATGGACTGAACCGTTTAGATAAACGCAATAACAGAATTACCCATTACAAAGAATTCCAAAAATTCTTCTTCATGGCTAAAGACCATTCAGGTACCTTATATGTATTAAAAGACAATAACAGCATATATTATTATAAAAACGGGGCTTTCAACAAAATAAATACGATGGGGGTACCATTTACCGATATCGTCGACTTCTTCATCGATGAGAACGATGTCATTTGGATTATCTTAAAACAATACAGTTATTGCTACGCCATACGAAAAGATCAAAAGACAGGAAATATTATATTAAGCCATAAAAAGAGCAATTTCAATATCAATTCCACTCTGCTATATAGTTCTCACGACAAAAAGTCAATCTATTATATTGATGATAAGTACAACTTATATGATTATGATATCTATAAAAGCACTAATAAGTATATCATCAATCTAAAAGAAGAAATCAACACTCGTGGTAGAATATCAGCCATAGTCAAGAGTCATAACAGCTATTTCATCGGATTTGTGCTAGATGGATTACTTAAATTGGAGAAAGACAGAAATAATCTCTACGAAATAAAAGATATGGGGATTAACTGCGGAATATTTTCCATAGAAAAAGATCTTTTCCAAGATATTGTATGGATTGGCACAGACGGACAAGGTATCTACCTCTATTCTTCAAAGCAACCTCCAATCAAATCGGTTACATTTAGTAAATCTGAAAATAAGATCAACCGCCCCATCCGTGCATTACTATGGGATAAGGAACGTACACTTTGGATTGGATTAAAAGGAGAAGGGCTCTTAAAAGTGTACAACTACAATCCAAATAAAGAGATTAGTGAATTTAAATCAGAAAAGATTACTTCAAAAAACAGTGAATTAAAGAGTAACGCCGTGTACTCCATTGCGCAAAGTCAGCGCAATATACTTTGGATCGGAACGGAAGAAGGTTTAAACTATTACTCCTATAAGGAGAATAAAACAAAGAAAATTTCACTGACTGTAGATGGTACTGAATTTAAATATATACATGACATTCGTGAAGTAAATGGCTCCGAAATATGGTTCGCGAGTGCAGGCCTTGGCGTATTAAGAGCATCTGTAAAGTGGAATAACAACACTCCTACCCTGACTAATTTACAACGCTACAGCATCAATCAAGACAATTTTGAATCAAACTATTTCTTCACAATTTATGTTGCCGAAAACTCAGATATATTATTTGGCAACAAAGGGTACGGAGCCTATTTTTTCAACAGACAAACCAATAGCATTGAGCCGTATGCTCCTAGTAGAAAGGAATACATGGCGCTTAATAATGTGCTGGCTATCAGCAAAGACACTCATAACAATCTACTGTTCGGCACAAGCTTCGGACTTTTAAAATACTCTCCCGACAAATCGTATAAACTATTTAATGTAGATGACGGCTTTCCAAACGGCACAATCCATTCTATCCAAAAGGACATAAATAATACTTTTTGGTTGGCTACCAATATCGGGCTTATCAAGTTTGATTCAAATAAAAATATATTCAGATCTTATGGCATTTCCGAAGGGTTGGATGTCGTTGAGTTTTGTGATGGAGCATCTTTCAAAGATGAAACCACCGGCACTATCTTTTTCGGAGGAATCAACGGCTTCACATCCATCTCACCCCGATCACTCACCGAGAAAGCCTACATGCCTCCTATAGATCTTAACAAGCTATATATATTCGGTAAAGAACAAAACATGGGAGAATTTATGCAAAGAAAGGAACATTCTGAAATCATTCGCTTGAGCTATGATCAAAATTTCTTCTCGCTTTCGTTTGCTTCGGCCGATTTTCTCAATGGCAGTAACCGCACCTTTTATTACAAACTACAAGGAGTTAATGACAATTGGATCAACAATGGGCAAAACAACGAGATTTCATTTACCAATATGGCACCGAGTAAATACACTTTATCTATAAAATATTACAACAGTGCTTACGATAAAGAAAGTAATGTCTACTCCTATATTATAATTATAGCCAATCCCTGGTACACTTCCGTTTGGGCTTACCTTATCTATCTCATCACTCTGTCGGTGATTGTAATGTTAATCGTACGTCATTTCAAATCGAAAGTTCAAGAAAAGAAGCGAAAGATGATGAACGAAATGGAGATCAAACATCAGAAAAAAATATTCGATTCCAAACTTCAGTTCTTTACCAATATCGCGCACGAGTTTTATACCCCACTAACCCTTATATACGGACCGTGTAAACGAATCCTGTCTTCAAACGGATTGAACAGCTTTATTTCCAATCACGTGCAGATGATTCAAACCAATGCAGAAAGATTAAACAACTTAATTGAAGAGTTAATAGAGTTCAGGCGCATAGAAACGGGTCAAAGAAAGCCCAAAATAGAATCGATTTCAATAACCAAAACCTGTAATAATCTCCTGGATTGTTTCAGTGATCTTGCACAATCAAAGCAGGTCAGCCTCGTACAAGAAACCGCCAAAGTTGTCGAATGGAATACCGATTCGAAGTTTTTCGATACCATATTGACCAATCTCATCAGCTATGCATTCAGCTCGCTAAGCGGAAAAGAAATAAAGATAAATATTGACCGAAGAGGTGATTTATTACTCGTATATCTGACTTACGAAGGCAATATTGACGAGAAAGAACTTAGTGCACTTTTCAATCATCATGCCGCATTAGATGATTTTGAGATCAAAGAGAATAATCAATTTAGTAAAGGACATTTAAGCTTACCCATTGCATACAATATGGCCAAGTTACTGAATGGAGATCTGGTAGCAAATCGTAAGAAAGAGAAAAGCATTGTTTTCACCCTTACTCTACCGTTTATTGAAGTCAGCAAAAGCAGAACTGAAAACAAACAGATGGAGGCGCTTTACACTCCCCAGGCAAATATACAGAAGATCACAAAATTACCTGAATACAAATTCGATGAAAGCAAATCCACTGTATTGGTGATTAATGAAGAGATAGACATGATCTGGTTTATAGGCGAACTGTTATATCCCGACTTCAACTTTATTCCATTGCAAAAACCGGAGCAGATTGATGAAAAACTCAATGAAATATCACCCTCATTAATTATATACGACATCACCACTCAAGGTAAGCAAGGTATGTCCGCCATAAAAAGCATTAAATCAAAACAAGCTACGGCACACATCCCCATTATCATCATATCAGGTCAACACGAAATGAACGAACAAATGGCTTTATTGGCTATTGGAGCGGATATGTATATACCAAAGCCGTTTAATCCCGAGCATCTGCGCATATCAGTCAATCAGCTATTAGAGAAAAAGGAAGTACTGAAAAACTACTTCCATTCTCCAATCAGTTCATTCGAGAAAAAAGAAGGAAAACTAACCCACAAAGAGTCAAAGGTCTTTCTTCAAAGCATCCTAAATATTATCAATGAGAATTTGACAAATCCCGATTTATCTCCCCGTTTTATAGCGCAAAAGCTTGCAATAAGTCCCCGGAGCCTTTATCGAAAAATGGAAGAGATAGGAGAGAGCAGTCCGACCGATTTAATCAGAGAATGCAGAATGCACATTGCTGAAGATCTGCTGCTCACCACTCAAAAAACCATTGATGAAATTGCATTTGAAACAGGATTCACCAACAAAGTGACTTTCTTCAAGATATTCCGCGAAAAACATAATTGCACCCCGAAAAGCTATAGATTACAACACTTGGAAGATTTGCAAACCAAACTCTAAATTATCTGCTTATAGCAGGTGACAAAGGCTCTCTCAGACTAATAGTAGTGGAATCTCCGTAAGCTTTAAGTATCTCGAGCGTACGGGCACGGCGTTTACGCCCTTTTACGTCCCAAAAGTCTTTGGTAAAGATAGTCATCAGGTCGAGACCTCCAATACCGCCTCCCCCACCAGCCGGTCGCCAAGCATTGATCATTGTCGGTCCATCCAGATAAGAAGTGTATCGCAGCCCCGTTGCTTCAATCTCCTCCACACTCTTACGTATACCCGGATCAAAAGGTTTCTTCGCCCAGTTACTCGGAATGTTGGTTTTATACAAGGCATAGAACGGCTCATCCCTCCAGGTGTCTTTACCGACTTTGATTTTCTTTTGATATACAGGATCCCAATTATAGCGCGTATTTGCAGTATACGGATGTAACGTAAGTACTATTTTCTTTTCCGGAACACCGGGAACAGAAGGTAAAGTATTGTCAAAGTTGAGCCATTTCTTCTCCAATGACATACTCTGGGTTCCGAATCCGGAATGTATCTCCAGCTCCTTCAAAGCGTTGGTATTGATCTTCAATTCACCATCACCTTTTAGCAACCGGTCCAGTTTCAAGGAGTCTTCCGGAGTCCAGTTTTGAGCGTAGAAAGGAAGGGCTACTACAAAAAGTAGCCCGACCGTTAGAGTAAAATGTCTCACTTTAGCTGATAGAATTTAATATATAGACTAATACCTGTATTCCAATCAAATCACGTTTAAGAGTAGTCCTACCACCACATATATCCACTGCCACAAAGTGGTTCGTCATAGCAGGGATCTATTGTCCACACGGTTTTAGGATATTTGCGGTTCTCCCACCAACGCCTGTAGCGCGCGGCAGCATCAATAACCTCCTCATCCGATAAAAAATAAATACCTTCATAATTATCGGCATTGGTACGTACCATTTTGCACCCCATTGAAGCGTTCTGTCCCAAGCGGATAGATTCAACCGTCCAAAGAATGCATTCCCCCAGCCGGAGCTTACCACCTGCAGAGTAGGAAACAGGAGCCAAAGGGAAAGAAGGTATAGCTGAAAGATCTTCAGCATATTTCAATAATTCACTAATATCGTCTTTGCTAAATTTAGGCATGGTGTTGAGACCATCAGGTCCTTCAGTCGAATACTTACCCGCTTTAAGCTGCTTTACAAACAAATCCACATCAGGATGATTGTAATCCAACGTTTCTTCGCTGCACGAAACCCAACAGAGGGAAAATACCCCAACAAATGCAACTAAAATTATAATGTTTCTATATAAAGATCGTGTTTTCATCACCACTCAAGTTTAAGGTTAATAAGTCATACGTAGGCCACAAATCAGGTTAAGATTAGTTGGACGCTCTGTACGTAAGGATTTCGTTGAAGAGTCCGTATCAAAATGATGTGATACGGATGGTTCTGCAAACAAAGCAAGTCTGTCACTCATTTTATACCTCACTCCGAAACCGGCGGCAATGGAAGCTTGTAACGGTTCCGAACTAAAACCATTGTCTTGAGCACCTGCAACACATTTTTCAAGCGCAGCGCCTGCTATTGCATACAGATCCACTTTACGTGAGCTCAACATCAACATATTCAGTTTTACCGGAAGACTCAAAGTCTGCAAGGTATGCTCCCCACCAGGCAAGCGGTTATATCCAATTCCCGCCTCGATAGAAAGCTTCTGCGTAAGATTACGCTCCAATGAAACACTTGCCGTGAAAGGCATCTTGTAATCGCCTTTTGACAAGGACGATCCAATAGCAGCTTTCAAAGCCCATTTTGACTTATTATTTTTTGAGAGGGCGGACGCTCCTTCATTCGTAGCAGAAGAAGCAGACCGGTTATTATCTGAATTTGTGTCTGTGTGTTGTGAATTCGAATTATGATAATTGTTGTTCTGGGCGGTATTACCGTAGAAACCGTTACCGTTGTGTTGCTGTCCGCCGTATACGCGTTGTGTGATGGTAATGGAAACCCTTACCGAGATGGAATCGTTATCCGACGTTGTGGATGCAGTAAGACGACCCGCTCCGGGAACAGTCATTCCGATACCGGAACCCGGACTTGCCGGATCGGTCTTGTGAATAGAAGGAAACGACTCCTTAGCAATATCTCCATTCAAACTTCCTTCAGGAGACAGGGCTGCGACTTGATTAAAAGCCTTCTGTATCTCTTCTTTCGGAGAGAAATACCAAAAAGCAGCGGAAGCGGCAGCTAGCACAAGTACCACAGAAGCTGCGGCGCTCAGACGAAACAGACGAGGAGTCAGACCAAAATATTTTCTTTGTCCGGAGTGGTTCTCGGCTTGGGATAAGTCCTTTTGCAACTCTTCCCAAAAACCATCCCGTACATCCATCTCCCCATCAGCGAGACGGCTACGAAAAAGGCCGGTTATTTTATCACTTTCTTTCATTCTCCGTATATTCTTTAATTCTTTTTGCTAACAAACATTTGGCGCGAAACAATTGTGAAGTGGAGGAATGTTCTTTAATGTGAAGCAGCTCGGCTATTTCCTTGTGCGACTTCTCTTCAAATACATACAAGTTGAAAACCGTCCGGCATCCATCCGGCAACTCGGCTACAAAGCCCATCAGCAGTTCTTCGCTCAACCTGTCTCCATTCTCTGCGACGCTATCTTCATCCACTACATCCGGAACTTCATCTTCCTGAATTACGAACTGTGTAATCCGCTTTTGCTTCCTTAAGTAATCAATAGCTTGCGTCACCATCACTTTTGCTACCCATGTTCCCAACGAGGACTCCCCCCGAAAAGAAAAATGAGTGAAAATCTTGATGAAACCATCGTGTAGAACATCGTGGGCAGCATCTATATCACCTATGTATCGATAACATAAAGCTAGCATCTGCTTGGAGTAGAGGGTATAAAGTTCCTTTCGAGCGGTGTCTTTACCAGCCCGGCAACCTTCTACCATATCCAATTCATTCTCCAAGGTTACTGTTCTTTTACACGACGCTCATCGCGCCTTTCATTTGTTTAGACGCAGCACTTATCAGAATGCTGCAATCAAATATCTAAAAAGAAGTTAAAAAGAATACACTCTTTTAAAGATATATCTTTTTACCAATAGAAAAGGGCTGTATCAGAGGTTTTACTCATGAAGTCGCGTCAAAAGCCACACCTTCAAGATTACTATTTAAAAACTCTGATACAGCCCCGAATATATACTGCTCAATCAACAAGCCTTAAAGCTCATATCAAGCCCCTTTACGGAGTGAGTCAATGCTCCTACCGAAATAAAATCCACTCCACACTCTGCATAATCACGCAAAGTATCGAAAGTTATACCCCCTGACGATTCAGTCTCATACCGACCGGCTACCATTTCCACGGCTTTCTTAGTCATTTCGGGAGTGAAGTTATCAAACATGATGCGGTCTACACCACCTAAATCCAAAACCTGTTGCAATTCATCAAAGTTGCGCACTTCAATTTCAATCTTCAAGTCTTTACCTTTTTCTTTGCAGTACTCCTTAGCGCGGGTGATTGCTTTATCAATGCCACCGGCAAAATCCACGTGATTATCTTTCAATAGAATCATGTCGAAGAGTCCGATACGATGATTGACACCACCACCTATCTTCACCGCCATTTTCTCAAGAATACGCATTCCCGGTGTTGTTTTGCGAGTATCCAACACCCGTGTATTCGTACCTTCAATCTGTTTGGCATATTTACGGGTCATCGTAGCAATACCGCTCATACGTTGCATCACGTTCAGCATAAGGCGCTCGGTTTGCAGCAACGACTGCACCTTCCCCTCCACTACCATGGCCACGTCACCCGGTTTCACTTCGGCTCCGTCATTTATATATACCTCAACCTTCATCGTCGGGTCGAATCTGTGAAATATTTCTTTCGCCACTTCCATACCGGCGAGCACTCCCGGTTCTTTAATGAGAAGTTTAGATTTTCCCATAGCCGTGGCAGGTATACACGAAAGTGTAGTATGATCACCATCCCCTATATCTTCGGCAAAGGCCAGATCAATCAGACGGTCTATTAATTCTTGCTCCTTATTCATTGACTTTATCTATTCTTATTTGATGTATGTAATACTTACTCTTATCCTTTTTAAGAAAACAATTCACCCTGTAACTACCGGTAGAGGTAATCAGCGTACCGATGACAAAGCTCGACTCACCTCTATTCCCCTTATGGTTTACATTGAAACCACTGACTTTGTTTGTCGAAAAGAAAGCAGCCATTTTTTCATAAGCTTTCTCTCTCTCCATATTTACCGGATTATCATTAATAATGACATCGACTTTATCACAAAAATACCTGTTCAGTTCCTGAGCATTTCCTTTTTTAAAGGCTCCGATTATACCATCGGGCAGTTCTTGCGACAGTACAAAGGAAATTCCAAAGAAAAGAGCAGTGAATAAAAATACGACTCGTTTTCTCATAGTTTCAAGTATAAATGATGGCAAAGGTAAGCATTTCACCTAAAAAACAATGAAAAAGTACTATTTTTGTCCCCCAATAAGAACCGTTATAAAATGAAGACCACTTTGCTCGTTGTAGGACGAACAGTAGAACAACACTTTATCACTGCCATCGACGATTATGTGCAGCGTACACGCCGTTATTTCTCCTTCGATATGGAGGTTATTCCGGAGTTGAAAAACACTAAGAGTCTGACTGTTGAGCAACAGAAAGAGAAAGAAGGCGAGCTAATCTGCAAGTCGTTTCAGCCCGGTGATGTGATCGTACTTCTCGACGAAGGAGGCAAAGAGATGCGTTCGGTAGAGTTCGCCGATTACATGAAGCACAAGATGAATACGGTAAACAAAAGACTCGTCTTTGTCATTGGAGGACCTTATGGCTTCTCACCCAAAGTCTATCAGATGGCGAGTGAAAAATTATCACTGTCGCGCATGACTTTTTCACATCAGATGATCCGCCTCATTTTTGTGGAACAATTATACCGCGCCATGACTATTCTCAACGGCGGACCTTATCATCACGAGTAATAATCATTTTTCTCTGCTCCCTATGAGCGTGAAATCTGAAAACCAGTACCGGATAGCGCCATCTCAACAAAACGTGCACGTGGATTGGGAGGTTGTTGCGTCAATATCTCCCTGATACGGGAAGCTGCTTGCACATCCTTCGCCACCATATAAAGGTAACCACCTCCGCCTGCACCGGGCAACTTATATCCGATGGTGTAATCCTTAATCCTATTGATAATGTCTTCCACAGCAGGTGGATTTGTTCCGCTATCCAAAGCTTTGTTTTGTTTCCAAGTCTTCCCCACCAGTCGCCCATAGCTCTCAAAATCATTACGCTGGATAGCTTCCGCCATATCCAGAGCATGCGCTTTCATCTCCTCCAGCAGACCGAGGTGAGCGGAGGAATTCAGGAACATGGAACGGACAATCTCCGCCAGGATACCCTTCGCAGTGCGGGTGATACCGGTGTAATACAATAAATGACAGTCGCGATATTCGGGAAGGGCAAACAGATGCTCGGGTAACCATCTCACCAATGGGTTCTGTACGAACCCCGGATCGGTCTGCAACAATTTAAGTCCTTGCAGCACGCCTCCGTACTGATCCTGCCATCCACCGCCGGTAGTGAGCAACTGCTCCAACGCCAGCGTGCGACGGCAAATCTGGTTCTTATCCCACATCAGTCCGCAGAAATCACTCAACGACCCCAATACCGTAGAAGCCAGAATGGAACTTGTCCCCAATCCCGAACCCGCCGGTATAGCCGATAACAGAGTGATTTCAATGCCGGAGCCGAAAGCTTCCAATTGTTTCTTCAACGACGGAGCTTCCACGGCGGCAAAAGCAGAACCAAACCCCGCCAAAGTGAGTGCCGCTTTAGGTATGGAGAAAGGAGAGCCCACTTTCTTATAATCTTGCAATTCCTCAAAAGTGGTGACCACTTCCACGGCTCCCATATCAATGGAGCGAAGCACTATATGATAGTCGGGACAAGGCTTGACATAGACTTGTAAAGGAGGCTGTCCGTTGAGCTCTATCGCCACATTCACCACATTTCCTCCCGCAAAAAGCGAATAAGGGGGAGTATCTGTCCAGCCGCCCGCCAGATCAACACGCACCGGACTTCTTCCCCAAACAATCTGATCGGCATATACATTCAGATGAGGATCACTTTTCCGTTCGCGCAAATCGTCAATCAATCCATCGCGCAACAGTTCAAAAGCCACCGCTTCATCACTTCCGCCGTCTCCACCACCCCCACCCAGCTTATCACACTGGGCACGCAACATCCGGTTATGAATACGTTGCATCTGCGGAGCATCAGCCGGCAATATTGCCGGTTTCTCCAACCCCAAACGGTTGAAGTCGGATGCCACATCCGCTAAATCCAACTGATAAAACACACTCTTATCGTAATTACGGGCAAGCTGTTGCCAGTTCTCTTTCCGGAAGACCTCCCGCTGTGCATATCCTCTTTTCAAGTTGGCATTCGTCGAAATCTCGTCGGCAGAGAGTCGCGAAGTATTCAGCCAGACCGTTTTCCCCTCCTCGCAATCGGGTTCCGAAACCATCCAGCGAAGCACAACTTCCATCTCTCGCTTATCACCGACCACAGGGAATAAGCTCGCCGCTTGCAAGTCATCCTTCCGACCGTCAACCGCATCAAGACCGAGACCTCTCTCCCCCAACCAATCGACGAATGAACGCCCCATAAATAAAGTACTTCTGCTATCAAGCGCACCCTTGAACACATCATCGAAACCGTAAGGACGCACCGCCCACTTTTCTTCACCCACGGGCACAATATCCACGCAGACGCCATCCGGCAGACTTATTCTCCAGTCGTTGTCGGGTACTCCCGTAATGATCTGACGCGAGCCCAATTTCCATGAGCGCCCTATGCAACTGTTTTCCACCCACAGGTCATCATTATCCGAAGACAGCGACACCCGCACCTCCGCATTCTGCACAAATATAGCCGGGTTGGGCTTCACCTTTCGATGCATAATCTGCCTCTGATCGTACACCTTATTCTGTAGAGCAAGAGTGGAAGAAAGCAATTCACGACTCGTCCCGAAATGATAGAACTCCCCACCGGGCAACGGCAGGATAGCGACCGACAAACTTTTCAATTCCTCATCCTCAATACGCGGGTGAGCACCCAGCGCGCAACCAAAGTCGGAATACATATCATAATACTTCAACCCCTCCCCGTCTTCCTTGTACGAACGCTTCATCAACAGCTCCACGGCACGGTCGCTCAGCAACCAAATGCCAATATCCATGAGGAACAGATGCGTTTTAGAAAGATCTTCGAGCACAGTAGTCGAAGGTTTTTGCAACATAAAATCGAGTGAATCCGGAGAATTACGGTCGGACACAAACACCCCGTGATGCGTAGCTAACACCGGATCAACCCACAGACCGTAGCACACCACGTCAGCATCGGGGATATCCTGCAAAGGCTTCTCGGCACGAATATAAACATCCCCACTGGCAATGAGCGTACGCAGACTTTGAGGTGCACGCTCCATGATCTTTTCATAAAGCGGCAATTGCAGCGAAAGCAAGTTCTGATTCAACCGTTGTCCCCTCGCCCAACGAAATACCGGTATCGGAGTCAGTATCTTCCCCGAAGGAGCATAAGCAGGTAAACGCCGGCTCTGTCCCCCGGCATGAAGCAAAATCCGCTTCCCACCCGAAAGCCATTCCTTAAATCCCTTGTTAAGATCATGACTTCTCTCCGCTAAGGCTTCTTGCTTATCAGCATGATTACCATTTGCGGCATTCTCTTTGCAGGCAACGGACGCAAAACATTGTTCCAACAACCAGGTGGTACCTCCACCCGATCCAAGTTTCATCCCTAGAGGATCAGAAGTACAGAACCATTCGTAAGCAGCGGCTTTCTCCAATTCATGAAATGCCGAAACCAGATTGGGCGGCAGAGACAGTAATTTTTGCATGCGTATATTCTCCCACTATTCATTTTAGGTTATGCAAAATAAAACAATCCGTCGCAATCTCAAAAGAAAAGAAGAGATAAAGCGTCGGGGTAACTCTCGTAAAGCTCAAATAAATTCAGTATTTTTGTTGCATGTAACTGATTTTAGATGAAGAATGAATCCTGACGCAGATAAATATTAGCATCGTCACTATATGTATCAAGAATATTCACCGGATATGCGCCTCTCCCATCTGATAGAAACCTATTGGACTTTCGATGGCGTCATTACCACTCCGCACAGTCACAGCGTTTTACCTGACGGTTGCGTAGATATTATATTCGACTTTGGAGGAAATGACGGTACCGGTGCGCTGAATACGGGACAGCCCGAACTTGTCGGCACAATGACCTCTGCATTGGAAGTCTCTTATAAGACAGGAAGAATTCAAATGATGGGTATCCGCTTTGCTCCTGCAGGAATAACGGCATTCACAAAGATGCCCGTTTTCGAATTCACCAATCAAAACATAACTCTTCCCCTATCCGAAACCATATTCGATAAAAGCTTCTACGAACGATTACCCGATATGAACAGCATGCGGGAGCGGATCAATTACCTCAATCGGTATTTTCTGACCACCCTGCATAAGCTTTACATCCCCAATAAACAGATAGAATACGCCGTTACGATGATTCAACGCAATAACGGTCAACTATCCGTCAGACAGATTGCAGAAGAAGTCTATTTGTGTGAGCGTCATTTCGAACGGAAATTCAAATCGGCGGTAGGTCTTTCTCCCAAAACGTTCAGTAATGTAATGCGCTTCAACTACACCCGCCAATATATAAAATCACATAAAGAAGAAAGTCTGTTTTCCACATCCATTGCATGCGGTTACCACGACTTGGCTCACATGAACAAAGATTTTCAACGCTTTAGCAATTCAGCGCCCTCGGAACTGACTCGATAAAGTCGGATTTTTACAAGAATGGATACATCCCAACTCTTTATCTTTGCAATTATTTAAAACATAAAACGTATGAAGTACCAATCATTATCACCCAATATCGGGGTAAAGAACGTAGAAGACACCGTCCGGTTTTACACCGAGACACTAGGTTTCAATCTTATCATGAGCGTCCCCTCTCCACACGGAGGTTTACAATGGGCAATGGTTGCCAATGGCGGAGTAACATTCATGTTTCAGGAGATCGAAAACCTGTTGGAAGAATATCCCCAATTGTCCGATCGCCCCGCACTGGGCATCATGACCTTTTACATCAAGATAAAAGGCATGCACGAACTCTATAAAAAGCTTCAGGGAACGGAGTATATCGCTCAAGAGATGCATACTACCTTCTATGGAGCAGAAGAATTTGCAGTCATGGACAACAATCGCCATATCCTGACCATCACCGAAGATCAAGCGGAACCCGAAGCCATCAAGAACTACGATAATTACTTTCTTCCCGCCAATGACTATCAGGAAAGTGCCCGGTTCTATTCCGAAGTATTAGGACTGGAAAAGAAGTTTGAGTTTGCCGAAAAAGGCATGGTCGCATTCAAAGTAGGCAACGAAGAACCCGCCATCATCCTGAAGGACATTACCAAAATGCCCGATGCGCAACCCGCAATATGGATTGAAGTGGAAGACACCAAGGCGGTTTACGCAAAGCTAAAAGACAAAAACATCAATTTCCTTTCCGAACCGTTCCGCATTTACACAGGTTGGGCAGTAGAATTCACAGATCCATCGAGAAACAGATTGGGATTTACCGACTATAAAAACCAATAAAATCCGCACTCTCTCCCAGAGTTTTTTTGCGTATTTTAATTGCACCAATTGCACTAATCCGCTTAAACAGTTGATATAATGCACGTTACAAGGGTGCAATTGAGCGAAACAGCAGGGTGCAATTAAATTTAATTGCACCCGCCGTTTTGTCCTGATTTTAAAATCATTATTTCTTCTTCAACACATAGATAGGTTGCTTCATCGTCCCCTCATTTTCCAGCTTTCCCGCGTCACAGAGTTGGCGGATATAGCGCGTAGCTGTAGTACGCGTCATGTTACAAAGCGATTGGAAGTCACTTCTCTTCATAAAATCATGCCCATCAAAATAGTCCACCAACTTCTTATCCACATCCTTTGCAGTCAGCTTTTTTCGTAAAACAGAGCGTTGTTTCAGTGGTTTAACTTTGATAAAACCGACCTCACTTAACAGCCTTTTATCGGGTCGAAAGTCGATATTTTTTAGTTTTACCATCGTACTTTTGCGTTTTGTCTCCGGTGTAACCGTCCCATCACACCCCAATACAGGGCGAAAATAACCCAATCCATCCAAATGCACCTGTCTGCCGTCATTCAATTCCCGGCCCATAAAATGCGACACGGCATCGAGCACCGCAGAAACATCCGTCTCTGTCAGTGTACAAGCCGACTGAATATACCTGCGCAAGTCAGCCGTAGTTGTAGAACCATTAAAGTGTATACGGGGATGCAAAGTTGTCTCTCCGTCCTGCTTATCCCCAGGTTGAGGATTTTCGTACCAATCAAACAAAATAGCCATTTTTCTTTATTTAAATTAATGATTTCAGTCTCATGTTCATTATCTGGCAGGTCAATGGCGCTGTCTTATTGCTTTTAGAGTAGTCTTGCTTCCGTTCACACACGGTCTGGTTTTTCATCAAGAAGTAAGCTCTATTCGTTACCCACAGCTGTGACGCATGTGCTCCACAACTGTGGTTCATCTTACTCACAGTTGTGGGTAATGTGAACCACGTATGTGGGTAACCATAAATAGCGTAACAAATATAATAAAATATACAGGGGAAAGCAAGAAAAGAACGCTGTTTTTAACGGGAAAGAGAGAGGAAAAGAATGAGTTATCTTAGCAGGATTAGTAGTTATTGGGACTAGGTCTTAGCAAAAACATCCCCTAGAATTAAAAACATAGGACATTGAGATACAAGAGAACTTTAAATTTTTTAGGTTATACTCAATATGACCTAATATTAATGTGCCTTAACAGAGCCAAATAGATTTTTATTACAGCAGGCAGAACGCTTGACATCGGCATAAACTTTATGGCTTTTGCCATGCCTCTCAAAACATTTACTTGTTCCATAATTCGCTTTGTCCTTTAATTATTTGAAATGGGAAAGTAAGAAAACGTAAACGCCGCAAAGTTATGTTTTCAAAAGATAATGCTTATGGCGTTGAAACAGTCATTCATGGCAGGAAATTAAACTTCAAAAATATGATTATTAAACATACTATAGATAATTTATAAGAACATAATGATATGTTATATCTTAAAATATATATCTTTGTAAAAGGTAACCTTGTTTAAATGGTTTCATATAATCAAGACTTTTATTTAGAAGGACAAACACATGAATTATCTTGAATGGAATAATATCATATCTGAGTATTTTTTTAACTCTGCTAACGCAGGAAAGAATATTTATTTATATACTACAAAGACCGATATCATCCATTTAGCAAGAATATATTTTGAAGAAGAGTTAGATGATGAGATATGGAATGACTTTATTATAGCTATAAAACGTGGGTTGCCTGGTTCTAATGGCAACATCACAGCAAAAGCAAAATATGCCTATGAAAAACGGAGACTCTTAAGTATTAACTCTATCGAAATAAAACGTCCGCCTTATATTAGCTATCTTGTTTTCTTTGTTATTCCACTTACAGAAGAACTTGATGGAGCTTATAGTACAAATAATTATTACGATAGGCTGAATGGTTTCTTAAGAGCCAATCATATAAATGAAACAATTGGAACAAATGACTTTCGTGATAACCAAATAAACTGTTTATGGGAGAATTTAGCTGATTGGGCAAACGTAAAAAAAAATGGAGATTTAGGATTATTTAATGCCATTCCGTTTACAAATCTTTATTGGGTTTATGTTGGAAAAGTATTTTCACAATGCATATTGCCTCCAAAGTTTTTAAAGACGTTACCAGAATTATTTGAATCTATTGGATTAGTTCCCGGCACTTTTTACGAAGACGCTTTTATAAAAGATAAGATAAAAAGCAGTAGAACCCATTTAATACCCCAAAATACATTAGACTTTTTAAAAAAAGATGATGAGATATCAAAATCCATCATTCAAGCAATACAACGTGAATATAAAAAATGGACAGGGGAAACACACGAGGAAATTGAAGAAGGAATAACACTACGTAAGAAAAAGAATTTCACTATTGCGCCTTTATTCCTTCAATTCAAAATAAATACTAATGACGAAGAAATAACGTTCTCATATAGAATGCGTTCTTCAAACGACTATCCCGAGGATTTGAAATTTGGAGAATATCAAAATTTATACGAAATAAACGGTTGGTCAAAAACATTACCTATAGGCTTCAAAGAAGGTCTTGAACTTAAAGATAATTTCAATAAATGGATTGCAAAGTTTCCTGATCGGGATGTGAGGCTATTCGTAAGTGCTGGAATATTTCAGTTAAGTCATGATTTTTGGATTGAAACGGACATGCTTTCAAAAACAGAGCGAATGTATTTGCTATGCAAAAATGGGAAAAACGAATTAATCAAAGAATGGGGCAAAACTTTTGGCTATGGTAATTTTAAGCAAGAAGAAGATTTTGAAGGTTTGCCTGAAAATTACTGTTTGTTTTGGTTTCGTAATCCTACACAAGGGCATTCAGAAATACCATCATTAACTTTATATACCCAAAAGCGAATCGAACTAATTGGAGGCCTGAAAGTTAATTTTAGGACTTATATTAATGATTTTTTGCCGGAAGTTGAGATTGTAAATTCAGACGGGAATGAATGTGTTTATTTACAATATAAGGGAACTAATGAGAGGATATTTCTTCACCAAAAGCAATCACTAAATAACCGTTGGTTATTGCCTGATACAATAGCCATAAATACCGATTTTTATATCAGAGTTGAAGACGAAAATTTTTCAGGAAACGAACTTGCATACAATCTAATTTCGTCTGAAAATACAGCAATATATATTGACGGTTCTAAATTGCCGAAACGAGATTCTTTTGGCAGAAGAATTATAACTGATGCAGAGCAATATTGTTCAGGGAGTAATATAATCAATCCAATGACTTCAAGCAAAAGATACTCCTGTGCTTTGAGTTGGATTTTCACTTCAACGAGCCAAGAAACTACCAAAAATATTTCAACCGCAGTATTTGACAACAATAATAGTAATCACCTTTGCAGTTTTCTCTCATTGAAAGGTTCGCTTACAACTGAAGATTTTTTTAGAGCATTTGATTTTTTTTATTCAAAAGAACTTTCAGAACATCCAATAGATTTAAACGCTAATCTTACCAAGCTAAAAAGAGCATCATTAACTTTTTATGATTTCATCGGAATACTTGATTACGATTATGAAACAAAGAGCATTGTTCTTAATCCACCTCAATTAATTTTTGTCCCGGCTACACAAGGAAGAAAGGTTTTGCTAATTGGCGCAAGAGATATTGCACTAATTGAATCTATTATAAATATTGCGCCAACATACAATTTACAAGTCGAAATTACTAAGCAATTTTCTTCAAATGCAAGATTGCTTTTGCCCGATGTCGTTACTATAAAAGCATTTGGAACAGCAAGTGAAAATTATGGAGAAAGAAATATAAAGGGACTAGCAGATGAATTGAAAATAACATTTTCAAACGATTACTTCCCGCAATTAGCACTTCAACATTTTTCTGCAAATATTACAGACTACGAAAATACGTTACAGGAAATTGATGAAGATGATTTCAATTGGGCAAGATATGTTTTTAATCCTGAAACATTGAGATTTGAAAAAAGCGAAACCGAAAACTTTGATAAATCATTTTCTCTACTTGAATACAAACTGAACGAATACACATATCTACACAAAATATGGAAAGACAATAGGTGTTTTAAAATTGATCTAAATTGGGGAAGATTTATAGCATTAAAACATTATAATAAAAATGTGATTTTATTTGACGCTATAAGTAACAAAGTTGCTATTCCTATTGAAACACCTTTGCCGAGATTGTTATCGGAAGCGATTATGCTATTAAGCGGATTAGCTCCTGATTTCAAAGAAATAGATGGCAAAAAATATCGAATTTATGAAAATGTGAATGGCATTTTCACTCAAAACTTATTCAAATCAAAATTAGATCAAACAGCAATAAATATAATAATATGAAAGACCCAATCGGCTCGTTTGAGACCATAAAAGAAAATTTCATTCGCTATGTAAAGACAGCGTTCGGAACAAAGTTTGAAAGCGTTGAAAAAGAGCGCTATGACTTATTGAATTATGACCGGGTACTTTATCGTAAACCTTGGATAGAACCTTTGCCCGATTATGTTTCAAGTGGTAAAAAAATAAACGATTTAACAGCCGAGGATTTGGGTAATGCCTTAAATGAATCTGAAGCTAATATATTTAAAGGGCTTGTAAATACTGGACTTGTCGGGGATTTCCCTTTGCATTCGCATCAAGCAGAGATGTTGAAACAAGCATTACTTGGAAAAAATTGCATAATCACTTCCGGCACTGGTTCAGGTAAAACAGAATCGTTTTTGCTCCCGTTATTTGCACAACTATCAAAGGAACTTACAAATTGGCAAGCACCAGTTCAAAAGTCGATAAGCGTAAATACTTGGTGGAAAGAAAATGGAGGACTTTCAGCACGAGAAATTGTAAATAGCTCAAATTATACTTTGACTAATGCTGTACGCCAACGGCAACATGAAACAAGAAAAGCTGGAGTGAGAGCTTTAATTCTTTACCCAATGAACGCTTTGGTAGAAGACCAAATGAGTCGTTTACGGAAAGCATTAGATTCTGACGAGACAAGAGCTTGGTTAAATGAAAACATTAACGGAAATGCTATTTATTTCGGAAGATACAATGGTACTTCACCTGTTGCGGGAGAATTGAAGATAGTTAAGGATGACGGAACTTTTGCAATCAATACGAAAAAAGTAAATCAACTTAAAGAACAATTACAGCAAATTGAAACTGACTCAACACGGGTTGAACAGTACATTCAGCAGACAGGGAAAACAGGTGGCAAAGCAAAGGATTTAAAATCATTTTTCCAACGCTTAGACGGCACAGAAATGAGAAGCCGATTTGATATGCAAGTTGCACCGCCTGACATTATGATTACCAATTATTCAATGTTGAGCATTATGCTAATGCGAGATATTGACAAAGGCATCTTTGACGAAACAAAGCAGTGGCTAGCTTGTGAAGATTTGCCCGAAAACCAAAGAGAGGCAGAAAAACCAAATCGAATTTTTCATTTAATCATAGACGAGCTGCATTTATATCGAGGCACACAAGGAACAGAAGTTGCGTATTTGCTGAAGCTTGTGTTAAACCGTCTTGGGTTGCACTCACATCACCCACAACTACGAATATTGGCATCCAGTGCATCATTAGAAGCCGGAGACGAAGCAAGTAAAAACTTCGTGTGCGATTTTTTCGGAGTAAGTCAAGAACATTTTAATCAAAAATTCAAAATTATTGAAGGGAAAAACAACCCTATTACCGCGTTTCCTGAAGATGGAACAAGACTTCCAATAAAACCATTCAAAGAAATTGCAGAAAAATTCTCTGAAGTAAAAGGTGATATTACAGACATAAATTTCATTTCAACTTGTGAAGCTGCGGCGGCTGAACTTGCAAAGCCCTTTAATATTACAACAAATGAAAATGGAATTTCAAAACTACTTTCAGTAATTACCAATCCTATTTTTCAACTAAAAGAACGATTGTTTTCTCCTTGTCAAGATTACAAAGCGGTTTGCTCGATACAAGCAAAAGGTGATGATGCAAACGGAAAATATTTTGCTGAAACAATTTTTGAAACCCCAGTCGGTAAGGAAGATTTAGAAAACGCCTTGCGTGGTTTATTGATTACAAGGGCAATGTTAGATGAAAAAGAATTTGAAAGAATAGCAAAAACAATTCCTGATGATAGAAAATTACCACGTTTTAGATTTCACTATTTTTTCAGAAACATTGAAGGCATTTGGACTTCTATAAAACCTGATGATGTTGATGCGAATTACAGTGATAATGAACGAACCGCTGGAAAGCTCTATTCTGCTACGCGAATAAATTCAGAAAAAGGGAACCGCGTTTTAGAATTGCTCTATTGTGATAATTGTGGAACAACATTGTTTGGTGGCAGCCGATTAATGACAAGAAATGAATCGGGTAATAATTCTTTTGAAATGCTTCCTATCAGCCCGAATATAGAAGGTATTCCCGAGAAGACACCTGCAAAATTAGTTGAGAAAAGAAGCTATCAGGAATATGCTGTCTTTTGGGCTTGTGGTAATCAACCATTCACGCCACATGACGCAGAAGCAGGAATTTCTCAAGATTATTGGAGACAGCCGACTTTAAATGGTTTTGATCAAGGAGACTTTGAAGCAAATTGGATTCCTGCATCACTCAACTGTATTTCAGGTGATATTGACAATTCTCACAATAAAGCAAACGAAAGACCTGAGCAATGGATAAAAGGATATTATTTCATAATAACCAACAATTCCAATCGTGATATTGCTTTACCTGATGCAAATGGAAACATTTCCACAATAGAAACACACAAAGCATTGCCAAGTGTTTGTCCTGGCTGCGGTGTAAATCATCAAAAACGAAGACAGGATTGGAACAAAATCAAAACTACTTCTATTCGTGGTTTTAGAACCGGTTTCGCCAAAACAACTCAAATGTTTGCAAAGGAGTTGATGTACCAACTTCCGAGCAACGAAGCTGAAAGAAAACTGGTCGTATTTTCCGATAGTCGCGAAGATGCAGCACAAATTGCAAACGGTATTGAACGAAATCATTTTACGGATTTAATGCGTGAAATATTAGTGAATGAATTACACTCAAATTTAATGTTACGCTTTCAAATTGTGAGTGCTTTTGATAATGGAGATACTACCAAACAGGAAGAATTAAAACGACAGTCACAAACAGTCTTTGATGAAATTGAGTATCTGGTTGAAAATTCAGTCTACTCAGGAGTAAACTCAAATCGTTTAAAAGAAAAATATGAAGCAGAAGTAAAGCTAAATGAAGTTCGTTCACTTACGCTCAACATTAGAAGTTTGATTGATATGACCAACTCTGTAAACCTTGCTCCTTTTGTTAAGCATTTTGTGGAATTAGGAATAAATCCAGGCGGAAACGATATTTCGTTACAAACAAGATTATTGAACAATAATTTTGTTCCATGGTACGACCTTATTGATTTTACGAATTTTCAGTGGGTAAACGGAGCAGATCAAACATACATAAAGGATTTAAAAGAAGGTTCTTTTGATGGACTCGCCTCAATGTTTTTCGGTTCGCTATTTTATTCCTTTGAATCTTCCGCATTAGGCTATGTTTGCATAAACCCTGAACTAGAAGTTATTGTAGACCAAGCAAGAACAGTATCTTTAGCCAAAAATGTTTTTTTGGAAATCGTAAATTCCACAATCCGGATTTTAGGGGATAAATACAAACATAACAAAGTTCAAGATACAAATCCTTTCAATTTTACGCAATACAGTCGTTTTCCTGGTCAAGTAAAAAAATACATTCGGGCTGTTGCCAACAGACTGTCAAAACAAGAAAATGAAATAGGTGCAGCTGTTTTCAATACGCTCTCAACAAGTAATTTGTTAAGAGGTGACACAGGGATTCAAATAGAAGAGCTTTTTATCAAAGTTGCACGATCAACAGATAAGGTTTGGACAAGCATAAGAGGAAACAGACCTCATTTGCATTTTAGTGGGGGAATTTGCACACATGCGATTACAGCATTACAAACACCACATAGTAAAACGTGTGATGATATTTGGAAGGAAAATTATCTTTCTTACAATGCTATTAAACAACAACGTCCACCAATCCGTTTGCATTGTGAAGAACTTACTGGACAAACAGACAACCAATTTGAAAGACAACGGCATTTCAGAAATATCATTTTACCTGACGAAGGCAACAGAAAAGTAAAAACAATTGATTTGTTGAGCGTAACTACAACGCTTGAAGTTGGAGTTGATATTGGAGCATTACAAGCCGTAATGTTGGGAAATATGCCACCACAACGTTTCAACTATCAACAAAGAGTTGGTCGTGCAGGCCGTAGAGGACAAGCTTATTCTGTGATTTTAACTTTCTGTAGAGGTAGAAGCCACGATGAGTTTTATTTTGCTAATCCTCAAAAAATTACTGGAGATGCTCCGCCAACACCATTCTTAACAATGGGTCAAGAACGGATTTTTAAACGTTTACTTGCAAAAGAGATTCTAAGAAAAGCATACGTCGATAAAAGTATTGATATTACTTCCGACGAAAAATCAAGTGTTCACGGAGAATTTGGTTCTATTGACAGCTGGAGTACTTACAAAGTCGAAATTATTGATTGGATTAACAATAATATAGCAAGTATAGAAGAAACCGTTGATGCTTTGTTAACGACACAATTGAAAGACAAAAGGGCCGACTTTATCAGTTGGGTTGCAGATACAACAGAAAATGGATTGATTGAAAGAGCACACAGTATAATTAACAACGACGAAATTGCAACGAATGATATTTCTGAAAAGTTTGCTGAAGGTGGAGTTTTACCAATGTTTGGAATGCCAACTACAGTTAAAAACTTGTATCACGGCATAAACAGAAAACTTGAACTGCTTTCAATAAATCGGGCACAAGCAATGGCAATTTATGAATTTGCACCGGGCGCACAGAAAACGAAAGACAAAGCAATTCATCAGGTTATTGGTTTTACAAGTGATTTCATTAATACTCATAATTCGGTTAAAAATATTGACCCATCTAACCATCTTCCGTTCTCTCTTAATCGTTGGTTTGTTCGTTGTAGATCTTGTGGTTTTTTTGAAACATATTCGGAAGAGCGGAAGACAGAATTAGAGAGTCAATCTGTTTTTGATAGTTGCCCGAATTGTCGAGAAAAAAATCCTGATAAGTATCAACAGCCATTTAAACTAAAATCTCCAAGAGCATATAGAACAAATCTTTCAGCAGGAAGCGATACAAAAGATGATTCTGAATTTTTGCTTTCACGCCCACCGATTTTTGCGGAAAAAATCGGTACAGCAAATGTGGAAACGATTAGTAATGCTTCCATTTCTATTTCAGACAATGATGTTACTTGGAGAGTAAACACAAATTCAGATAGATTTTTTACAGGTAAACTTTACAACACAAATAACAGGTTTCCTTTCAATTCTAATGGTTTTTGGTTTAACAACCAATGGTTGTTAAATGATTTTTCATCAGACATACCTGACAATAATGGCTATTCAATGTCTATTCGACAAATTGCAACAAGTGCTGAAGAGCAAATAGCATTAGCAAGTAACAAAAATACCGAAATATTTAGAATAGCACCCACAAGTGTTCCTCTTGAACTTGACTTAAATATGTTCTTTAGCGAAACAGATTTACCACATGTTAAAGCACAAAGTAACGGAGTGCGCTCAGGATATTATTCCGCAGCCTTTTTACTTCAACGAATTCTGGCTGACAGACTTGATGTTGACCCAACCGAAATTGAAATTGCCGACATTTCAATGAAATTGCTTGAAGACGGAACAAATAGAAGAATTGCTGAAATCATCTTGACCGATGAATTACCCAATGGTTCAGGCTTCGTTAGGCATTTATATAATAATTTTCAAAGCGTACTAATCGAAGCAATGAGTCCAAGTAATGCAAATAGCTACTTAGGGAAAATTCACTCGCAAACACATCAAAAAAAATGTGATGATGCGTGTTACGATTGCTTGAAAGTTTACCGGAATATGAATTACCACAGTTTGCTTGATTGGAGATTGGGAACATCAATGCTTCGTATAATGAATGATTCAAATTTTGTTTGTGGTACAGATGGTAATTTCAATTTTGTTGAACTTCACGATTGGCTTGCTTTTGCAACAGAATTAAGGAATAGCTTTGCTCAAAGCTTTGGCTTTTCAAACACAGCAGAGATAAACGGTTTGCCTATTATCAAATTCGGAAGAAATCAGAAACACATCATAATGATTGTTCATCCATTTTGGGATTTGAGGAATATCAGAGAGGCAAATTGGCTGGCTGAAATCAATGCGGAGATTGACGAATACACTAATCAAAGTGGTGGAAGTATTAGTATAATTGACACATTCAATTTGCATAGAAGACCTGGATGGTGTTATGAAAGGTTAGTAATAAGATGATAAATAAAATTGGGGATATAGATTTTAAAGAAATCGAAATGATTTAGTCAAGCTAATTTTCTTCTTGAGAAATATGATTAACTAAATAATAGTAGAAATAAGACAATTAATATTTTATAATCTAAGAAATTAAGCAACAGAATTTATTCCATTGCTGATATAATTATAACTTACGCAATATGAGTAAAAATATTAAAATTCCTATTCTTTCTTTTTTTTCAGGAGGAGGATTTCTAGATATGGGGTTTGAGCAAGCTGGTTTTGAAATTATTTGGACAAATGAATTTGACAAAACATTTGCACAACTTCATGCCGCAGGTATTACTTCATGGAGAAAGTCACGAGGAAATCATATTAAGGCAGAAATATTTAACACAAAGTCAATAATAGATATTACAACAGACGAGATTATAACAGAAGCATTCCCAAACGGTATACCTAATTTATTTGGAATAATAGGTGGTCCCCCTTGTCAAGACTTTAGCATGAATGGGAATATGAAAGGATTTAATGGTGATCGAGGAAAACTAACAGTTATCTATTTGGATAAGATATTAGAACTCATGCCTACATTTTTTGTAATGGAAAATGTGACAGGTTTAATAAAACGCAATGAAACAAAAGTATATTTACAAAATATTTTAAAAAAAGTAGAAATAGAATATTTTATTGACTATAAAAAATTAAATTCTTTAGATTTTGGAGTTCCTCAATTTAGAGAAAGAGTATTTTTTATTGGAATAAAGAAAATGCACATCAACAAAAAATATATTAATCAAAATATAATAGGCAACTGGTTCCCTTTTCCAATAAATCAAACGTATCAGAATGCTGCCTCAAGATATAAATGGGGTAAATCAGAGAAGTTTGGACAAAATTTGACTAAACCTAAAGACTTACCTATTGAATTATGCGTGGAGAGCTGTTTGGTAAAACCTAATCAATTAAAATCTATCCCGAATGCAAATGAGTTTTTTAATCTATATAAATCGGAAAATGAATTAAAATTGATAAATGAAGGAGAGACCAACCGACCTTCATTCAAGCGACTTCACCGATTTAAATATAGTCCAACAGCTTGCTATGGCAACAATGAGGTTCATTTACATCCATATCAAAACCGGCGTTTATCTGTCAGGGAGGTATTAAGGATACAAGGTGTACCTGACACATATGTTTTACCTCCTGAAATTCCTTTATCTAAAAAATTCAAAATGATAGGAAATGGAGTACCTGTTCCATTAGCAAGAGAAGTAGCTATGTCAACAAGGAATTTTATTTATAGTATAGAAACAAATATCTAATTATAGATTTTTGTTTCTATACTATCTTACTATCTTTGTTACACATCTTTACGTGAAAATACTATGAATACAGATTCAAAGATAACTTCAAATAAAAAGCATGTTGGACATAACTTGCGAATGATCTGTTTGTATATGGGTATAAAGCAGAGTGCTTTGGCAACTGATCTTGGACTGAGCCAAGCAGAAATTTCAAGAATAGAGAGGCAAGAGCATATAAAGGAAAGCTTTCTGAGAAAAGTCGCTGCCGTATTGGGAATACCAACCGAAGTAATTAAGAACTTTGACGCGGAAAAAATTATTGATAATATAAATAATTCTAAAGAAGGAATTATCTTTGCGAAAACAACCTGTACTTGCGACGCTTCACAACAGATTAATCCTCTGGATAAAATAGTTGAGCTGTACAATCGGTTATTACGAAGCGAAAGAGAGAAAATAGAATTATTAAAGAATAAGTAATCACGAAAAGTCAACTTGATAAAGCTTAAATAAACTCATTATTATGGATACAGAAATTCAGAACAATGGCTCACATATTGGTCGGAAGATTGAAAGAATACGCCACCTCCGCGGAATGTCTCAAACTGACTTGGGTAATTTATTGGGAATTACCAAACAGGCGGTCTCCAAAATAGAGCAGTCGGATGAAATGGATGATAATAGATTAAATGATGTTGCATCTGCATTAGGGGTTACTGTAGAAGGACTTAAAAAATTTAATGAAGAAGCTGTCCTCTACAACACAACTAACTATTACGAAAATTGTGGCGTGAAGACTAGTGCTGTTAATAATATCAATAACAATCATACTCTTAATACTTTCCCGATAGATCAGGTAGTCGAGCTATTCGAGAAACTACTAGCTAAGGAAAGAAAAGAATTCGAGCTTTTAAAAAAAAGGAAAGGATAGAAATCAGCGAAATCATTAGGGCAATGCATGCTGGATACGTCTCGAAAGAGAGCGTTGATGCATTAGTACTTGCTAAGAATGAAGAAATAAAGTTATTGAAAGAGGAGATCGATTTCTTAAGACGGGAAATACATCTTTTATTAACACTTAAACCTTTCCACTAAAATATCCCGGCAGGTTTCCATCATTGAATGAATGATAGCCTCTCCTTTCTGTCGGGAAACACGGATGGACTCACCGACAACGAGCATATCTTCTATAGTTGGTAATCCATTATTGTTGGCAGTAGTAGCATGTTCTCCATTATATCCTTCCGGACTATAGGTAAGATCATAAGCCGGGGATAAAGTCCATTTACCGTCACGACAGATATAACTGAAGTTTTTAGCATGGTCGTCTTTATTATCCACTAATACATTAAAAACCATGCGACGGAACATTTCATCGACTTGCGACGGATTTTGCGTTAGATAACCGGTCAGATACAACAATATCTTGTAATCTAGTTTAGGGTTGTTTATGGATTCATTAAGTAATGCTCCGGCTGTGGCAATGTGCAATCGCTCTCCTTTTTCTATATCGAAACGTTTACTGGCAAAATACTTACCGTGAATGAGCTTATAATCGGAAACTTCAATTCCACAAGCACGGGCCGTTTCGTTATAATGATACTCCATTTGTCCCATATTTTTTGGATCGTAAGTGTGACGAAACTTAACCAGCCAAGCGCCTTCTTCATCATGATATAAACATTTTGGACGGCAGCCACCGGAATTTCCACTATTGAAATACAAAATATCTGCTCCGAAATCGGACTTTTCGGATAAAACGTCAAGAGCCATTTGTTGCAAAGAATCCAATTCGGGCAGTGCTTTTTCTTCACCGACATACGACTCGGGAATAAAAGATAAAGCTCCCATCCCGGAAGTTCCTACGATACTCAATCGCTGAAGAGGTGTTAATGTACTATCATCTATCCCTTGTTTTTTCAGCATCCGGTGAAGCAAATAGCGACCATAGCCGTCCGGCAAACTATCTTCAAAAATACCAAAATTGCCCCAAAACGGTTCGGGCTGAGCGATAAACAGGTCCGATTTCAAAGGTAGATCTAATGGAGAAATAGAGAATCCAGACACCAGCCATTCCTTGTCATATTGAAAAGCACATCGGCGATTGTCGGGCGTCATTGTTAATGCGCCGACCTTACGGTCGCGATATAAAACAGAGAGCTTATTTATCGATTTCATTTCTACTTCCTCTTTTTCGTTCTTTATTCTTATTAATTCGATCTAATTCTTCCATTGTACTGTACAACGGTTGGGAAAGTAATTCTTTTATCTCCTTCGTATAGCCTAGAGCTTTAGCTAATGCCACGTAAGAAGCTAGAGATATAGTATGGTTCTGTTCAAATTTTGCAATAGTGGGTGTGGGTATCCCACTCATTTCGGAAAGTACATGTCGGGAGAAACCTTTTTCCAGTCGGCGCTTCCGAAGATTCTGTGCTAGAACTTTCATCACATCATCTGTAGTTTCTATATCAAAATTATAAAGTAAAGGCATATTATTGTATTTATTAAATCGATATTTAGTAGATAATAGATATTATTATATCTATTACAAATATAGCAAAAAAAGTATTTTGCACACTTACATTACATAAATAAATGCGCAGAGCAGTATTCTTCATTAATCTTTTTCATAGTAAAATTACAGGATATTTCATCGGAATTGAGTCATTTTACAAGTCTGAATCATTCGGGACCTAATAGAAATGCTTATGAGAGGAATAAATATATGAATATAAAAGATATATTGTCTCAGCCAGAGAGTCGCCGATTAGAATTTAAAGGTTCAATGCCTGAAAATTCCGATTTGGCAAAAACTATTGTTGCCTTTGCTAATGATGCCGGTGGTGATTTATATATTGGAATCAATGATAAGACGAGAGAACTCGTCGGCATATCGGAAGATGAATTGACAAAAACAGAAGAACAAATAAGTAATATTATTTTCGACCGTTGCTATCCAGCTATTTTACCTGATATTTCTTTTTTATCATCAAACGACAAACATCTGATTAAAGTCTCAATATTCCGAGGGAGTATGCCTCCATATTATCTGAAAGAGAAAGGTAAACTGAAAGGAACATACATTAGGGTAGGTTCGTCAAACAGATTGGCTGACGAACCTATTATAGCCGAATTAGAACGTAAAAAACGTAATATATCTTTTGATAGCGAGGAAATTCTTGACAAAACCGTTGACGAATTACATATTGATGAATTTAAAACAATTTATAAAGAAAAAACCGGAGAGAATATAGATAATTTGGTTTTAAAGAAATTGGAACTGATAAAGACTGTGCACGGCGTTGTATACCCCACTAATGCTTTAGTCCTTTTTTCTGATGATGAGCTTCGTAATTCAATGTTTCATTATGCTAAAGTGGAATGTGCTCGTTTCAAAGGAGTAGGCACGGAGGAATTTATTGATCAAAAAAGCATTACTTCTAATATAGCAATACAAGCAGAAGAAGCATATAACTTTGTACTTCGACATATAAATAAAGGTGCTACTGTTGAAGGCGTGTACACGATCTCGCATTGGGAGTATCCGATCAAAGCTATTCGTGAAATTATACGTAATGCAGTAGTGCATCGCGATTATTCTCTTACAGGAAAAGATATAAAGATTGCCATTTATGACGATATGATTGAAATAACAAGTCCGGGGTTGCTTCCTCCATCTATTGATTATGCAGCAATGGAAAGCCGCCAATCGGATGCACGAAATAAAGTTATTGCACCTGTATTTAAAAGATTAGGTATTATTGATCAATGGGGCAACGGGCTAAAATTAGTAGCTGAAGAAATGAAACTATACCCTAATATTTCTTTGAAGTGGAAAGAAGTTGGGTTATCATTCCAAGTACAGTTCGTAAAGTTAGATTATATAGAAGAAACGAAGCTTAAGCAAGAGTTACAGCAAGAGTTACAGCAAGAGTTACAGCAAGAGTTGCAGCAAGAGTTACAGCAAGAGTTTAGAAGTAAAACGTTGTATACTGATATTCTTGAAAAGTTATCAGGGAGGGCCATGTCAAGGCAGGAACTTTCTATTTCTTTAGGACAAAAAAGAGTTTCGGGACAATTAAATAAAGTACTTCAGAAGTTAATTACAGACAATCTGGTTAAGCGTACCATTCCAAACGTACCAAATCACCCTTCTCAGAAATTTGAATTAACGAAGAAAGGATCTACTTTTTTATCAATTATAAAAGAGCATTGAAGTAAATAGTAAATGCGCAGAACAGTATTCTTCATTAATCTTTTTCATAGTAAAATTACAGGATATTTCATCGGGATTGAGTAATTTTACGGTGCAAAGGAGAATAAAGAAATCTATTTTACTCATATTGACATACAAACGAGCAATAATCGCAATAAAGTATTATTATTAATTTGAGGCAACAAAAATTAGCCACTATACTAATGCAACATTATTAATATAGTGGCTAAACTTTCTTGCAATAAAGGATTGGAATTAGCGATTCTCCGTATCCTTCATACACCGTACAGAGAATGCATGGGAACGACCAGAAGAATGTGTCCATGTTTTGTCAATGACTTTATAGTACAAAGAAGTGGCACCTTGGTCTATATCATTTCCATAACTGCTCGCTGAAGAATTGGACCAGTAACATGCAGCACCTTTACTTTTATCTAGACCTGAATTGTTACCGCTATTACCACCGTTAGACCCCCATTTGCAGCCAGCCAGCGGCCAATAAGCATAATTTGTTCCATCATAACAGTATTTAAGTACCGCAATTGAACTTAAATTCACAAGCTCTCCTTTCTGCTCTATCTCATCCAGTACACGAGGAGATACTACTCGATAACCTTTCGGACAAGGATCATAAATAGATTTATGACCGTCAGAAGGATTGAGATAAGTATTTGATTCATTCGAATTCCCCCAGAAATCATCTTTACGGTCGGTACGCGCTCCTGTCCATGCACCCAAATACCAGTCAGATTTAGTGTTTTCGACCTCATTTGTATAAAGTAAGGCACGAGGATTTTCTATAGAAAATCTGACATTTGTAGCTTGTGTCGGTATATTAGTACCAACAGACCCAGACCAACCAATAGGAGTAGGCCGCCCCCACTGGAAATATACACCATTTGCTTTCCAATTATTGCCTTCTCCCGTCATGTATGTTCCCAAATTACGATCTAAAACAACATATCCAGTATTACCATAAGCCTGTTCTGCCGGAGGAGGTGTCATCCACACAATAAAACTCCACAGCACGGTAGTTTGGTCATCTCCATAGATAGCAACCTGTCCGCAACCTCCGTCATACCCACCACTTACTTTAAAAGCATTGACGGTAATAGTATAATCACTGGCAACGGGAGAAATATCTGTAGTCAAGCCATTTACACCAACCATTTTATGATTAACATTCAAATCACAATTAAGAATTGTTTTGGCATATTTAGGTTCTTCCACTTCCATAAAATTACCCCGAGCCTTGACGCTAATGGTATTATTTATCCCACTTGTTGAAATATTTGTCATAATGCAATTGGACTCTCCGTAAGCCCATCCACCTGCCAACAAACGCGTCTCTACAGGCTCATACCAATCACATGAATTATCCGAAAGCTTCAGGTCATTAATAGTAATTACATTCACTGCGTTGGCTTTTAATTGCTTTCCTTCTTTAAGGATGGGTATAGTGACTGTTTGTAAATCATTTTCTAAGGTTATAACAATATAAACCTCTTTATCCGTCAAATCAGCGGGATAAGTCGTTAAATAAACATCTTGAGCGGAGGATAGTGTCTCCGGCTTTGTTAATGAGACTGTAGCATACGGCTTTTTTCCTGTACCAAACGCTAACTCATCTTTATCCAAATCAGCAGTGAATGTACCGGAAAGAGGTGTCTGCGTCTCTTTGTCATACAAAGAAACACTTTTCAGTTTGTATGCCGAGAACTCTTTAGACGAAATAGTGAACTTTACATAGGCCATTGTATGTTTAAGCGTAAACTTGGCAAACATATTCGAGCTACTAACCGTCGCCTTGGCATAAGCAAAACCATATTTTCCGATGTGACGACTATCACCCGGAGTACTTTGCTCCTGCTCGGAAGACAAAGAAGAGGTTATTTGATTGCCTTCTTCAGCCAAAGTAGTATTTTGCTGATAAGGATAGTAAATAAGAAGTTCCGTAGTTCCTTCTTCTGCAATACTTACCTCATTTGAAGTAAAAATGCCTGAATTCTGACCGATAGATTCATCACTGAGTAGAGATTGTACATTGTTAATATTTGCCCCTTCCGTACGCGAAAAAACTCCTAAAGCATCACCTTCACTCCAAAGTAATGGATATGCATCGTTCGTTTTATCACCAATTGAAATGCGTGTTTGCGGAGACAATCCTCCTACCAAAGTGAGACGTGAATGTGCTTTATTTGGCTCCTTCCCATTCTCAGATGACAGCATTTCATCCTGCGTACAGCTGGATATTACCATAACTGTCACACATGCCGCAAATAATATATTTTTCATATTGATTTTTTCCTTTTAAGTTACACCATTTTACCATTCATTTTCTTCAAGATCTCCGGCAGAAGCATCATCACTCCATGCCCCTTCCGTTCCATCCGCTTTCCATGTTTGAAAAGCAGAACATACAGCCCGCCCTTCTTCATTATAAGCTATAATAGCACTGATATAATTGACACCAGGTTTTAATCCCTTTTCTACTTTCTTACTGTAAGGTAAGGAAACGGAAACTCCGTTTTCTTCGACAAACTTCACCAATTTTACTTCTATGTTATAATCGAAACCGATATCAGACACTGGATAAAAATCAATCACTTTAGCACTATAAGTTACACCAGTCTTTTGTTCGGAAGTAATCTGTGCTGTATTTTCTATAATATCCGAAACAGTTAAAGCCATAGTCGGAATAATACGGGGAGTTGATTCATCCTTGTCTGTACAAGAGGCAAATACCAGCATCAACGCAAAGATAAATGCCTTATTTATTTGTATTTTTTTCATAATCATCAAAGATCTGTTAGTTCTATTTTAATAAGTTTTTATACCGCAGCAATGCTTCCAGAAAATAGTAATCAGCGTATGTCAAAGGAACGTCAACTTCGCTTTTATCAGGAAAAGAGCCAACGCTGTGTTTCAATATAAAGTTTCCGTTTGTTCCCGGTTCCGCCAGATACTCTTTAGAAGCAAGCGTACGAAGTTGCTTCTCAGCCATATCAAGATAGGCTTCTTTTGCTTCTACCCTCTGAATATAATGACTCAATTCGATGAAAGCAGAAGCCATGATAGCAGCAGCAGAGGCATCACGTAGGGCATTCGGAATGTCAGGAGCGTCAAAATCCCAATAAGGAATGCCGTCTGCGGGTAAACGCCGAATAAGCATGTCAGCAATATGACCGGCTTGTAAGAGGTAATTTTGATAACCTGTTATTCTGAACATCATAGTGTAGCTGTATAATGCCCATGCCTGCCCACGACTCCAGGAAGACTCATCGGAATAACCTTGCACTGTTTGCTTATGACGTACTTTACCTGTTTCGGGATCATAATCCACTAGATGGTAAGTGGAGTAATCATCTCGAAAATGATTTCGAATGGTGGTATTGGCATGCGTACAGGCAATATATTGTAGCGAATCGTCATCATAGGCTTTCGACATGGAAAGTAGCAATTCCAAATTCATCATATTGTCTATTATTACAGGATATTTCCAATCACAGCCTTTACGTACAAAGTCCCAACTACGAATGACTCCGGTCTTAGTACTAAACCGTGTAGAAAGCGACTTCGCACCTTGGTAAAGAACTTTCTTATATGCTTCGTCACCAGTCAAGCGGAAAGCATTCCCATAGCTGCAATTTAATTGAAAGCCTACATCGTGATCTCGCGTTATATATTGTACAGAATCAAGTTTCAAAGTATTTTTTTGAGCTAGAGCTCTAATATGTTCATTCCCGGTATACTCATATATATACCAAAGAGAGCCGGGATAAAAGCCACTACACCACCAATAAATATTGGACGGAACAAACTTGCCGCCAGACAATACTGTACGGGGAAGTGTTTTATCGGTCAAAAGAGTATCCATACATGCATATTGTTGCTCGGCAACAGTAAATACCCTGTCAGTCAATTCTTTCATGGTTTCCTGACGCGAACAAGAAGCCAATGTCAAGAAACATGATATAAATAATAAAATCCTCATACTTTTGTTTAATTTTGTTTTGGAGTGAGGGTTGTTGTAAAAGTAGCAGCTTGGTTGGCTGTAACAGTTGCTTCAAATCCCACCATGTAAGTCCCGGGATTGGCCTGATCATAAGAATTAGTACTAGTAGTACTCCATGTTTTATAAGCGGGTTTCACTGTACCGTTAACGGTGAGATACATCACTTTACTTCCGTTAGTCAATATAATCCGGTTCGCTTCTACTGTCGGAACAGCAGGAGTCACCATACACCAACGCACTTTAGCCGATTTATCGGTTCGTGCTTTTACCTCATCAATTACCACTAAGTCTTGATCATTAACAATTTTAACAGTACGAGTAGCAGATGCTGCCTGATCTGATACAGCATTGGTCAAATTAAATGTAGCTCCCAACTCCGTAGCAGTATTAATAGTTGCAGTCAGAGTGGCTGCTCCATTTACCAAGTGCTTAGCATCATTAATCGTAATTGTACTATGATTCAGATTATTCATCCTAAACACGTCCCAGCGCATAGAATTTTGCCCCATATTCCATAAATCTCCCCCCAAATTAGCCAACGGGGTTTCCAATGTAGTGTAGCTCTGTAAACCAAAATCCATAGACCAGCGCACACCGTAAGCGTCATAAATAAAGGAACCTGCATCCATATGCCCGTGACTCGTTCCCGCTTTACCTCCTTTTATACCCAAATACTTATCTGAATCAGTGTATGTCCAGTCTGTATGTATCATAACAACCGGAGTTTCTCCCTTACCACTCCACAGCTTTTCCGTAGGGGCTAAGATATTATCCAAATCTAAGTTGTTTGCAAAAGCCATTATCATCGGTAATAAGCGATTTTCAGCACAATTGGCATATTCTCCATTTTTCAACATACGTAACTCGTTATACAATAGAGACGAATTTTTGTACTTATCGGCAAACCACCAAGTAGCCAACGCTGCGGTAGAAGCAGGAGCGCAATCGGAATAATTAAAGAACTTACTATTAAGTCCGGTCATATAAAGCATATATTTCGCGGTTTCTGAAAATCCAGATGTATCCGAAAGCCCGTTATCCGTACCAATAGTACTATTAAGAGCTGCAAGCATCAAAACCTCATAAAGTGTTCCATAGCACCAATATCCTGCACCTTCAGGATAATTTCCGTCAGGTGAATACATCACTTTCAGAGCAGATTTATTTGAGTCTAAAGCTTTCTCAATTATATCTTTAGCCTCAGAAGGATTGCTTTCGTAAGAAGCTAATGCAGCACAAACCAATCCACCGTTACAAACTTGATTCCAGTTATTTGTTGCTTCATAAAAGTTCAAATTCCAATTTTTGTTTTGGGCCTGTTTGAAAGCATAATTCAACAATGCGCTAGCTGCTTTCTTCCGAGTACCTTCACTCAACTCATTATAAAGCCAGTCATAACCAAAAGCAACAGCTGTAGCCATTTCGCCCACATCCAAGAAATGACGAGTTGAGTTCCAATCCGAGAAATTACATACTGCATTCATGTCAGTTTCTGCTTTCGTCAGATATTTACTTTCACCCGTCATACGATAAGCATAAGCACAAGTAAATATACGCAGTAAAGCATCACGTGAAACATCCAAAATACGTTTATTACTGGCATCCAATTGGTAAGTCAGCACTTTCGTATTCATGCCTTTACTATTGCACAAACTCATTATGGTATTATGCAGAATTGTGAGATTAGGACTTGCATTCGATTGGATTTTACTTTTCAACGCAGTAAACGCACTGGCGTTCATCAATAGACGTGGATGGTTGGTTGCAGTCAACATAGAAAAGTCAAGTCCATCTCCTGGATCTGTTGGATTTGTTCCCGTATGAGTAGAACCCGGACGAAACCGATTTTCATCTTCATCAGAACAACTACAAATCACTCCTGCAAAGAAAAATATCACTAATATTTTAAAAAGAATTGTTTTCATAGTTCAATTTATTTAATTTCCTAAATTGTTTTTCAAGCATAGAAACCTGAATTTTAATAGTTATCAGAATAAAATGGTTACTATCCTTGAATAAATTTAATTATTAACATTTTGTCAATTTAAAGGTATCAACCTTACTTTAAGCCGAGATGTACTGTTTGCTGGTATTTTTGTTTCGAAGCCTACCCTAGCGGTTCCCGGATTTGGACAATCGTATTTATGTGGAGGGACATTGGACCAAATTTTCATTTCCACATCTGTTTCTGCATCTACTTCGAGTAACATTCGTTTACCATCCTTTTCTAATTCAATTTGATTTTCCCCCTTCAGTTGAGGCTTCGTCGGAGTTACCATTACCCATGATACAATTGCTTCCTTGTCTCCTGTTTCCAACCGGTCAATTACTTCCAGCCAATCTCTTTTATCTAGCATTATTACACGCGAGGCTTTTTTAAGGCTATTAGCGAAAACACTTGTCATATCAACTTCTGCTCCTTTCTGTTCTTCTGAACAAAAAGTGTTAGTAATGGGAGCATAACTATTAACTAGATGTCTCTCGCCATTGATAGTCATAGTACTATGTGCCATGTTACTCAAACGAAAAACATCCCAACGCTGCGAATTTTGAGACATATTCCATAGATCAACACCTTTGCTTTCAAGAGTAATATAACTCTGCATACCTAAATCCATCGACCAACGAACCCCACTTTTCTCAAATATAAAACTCCCAGCATCCATATGAGCATGTGAAGTAGAAGGAGAACCGCCTTTTATTCCCAGATAAGTATCAGTATTATTACTCCATCCGCTACGATAAATAAATACAGGAGTAACTCCCCTATTATACCAAAAGTGTGTTGATGGTTGTTTTAGTTTTTTCAGATCAAGCGATGAGCTGAAGACCATTAAACTAGGCAACAAGCGATCATCTTCTTCGAAACGTGTATTAGGCTTATCCAGTAGTTGATAATCGAGCCATAAAAGAGAAGGATCTTTCAATTTACCAGCAAACCAAACCATCATAGTATTACACTCCGCTTTAACCGGAGAGTCTGAAAAACAGAAACAATCACCACTAGGAGCAGCCATAAATTGTAGAAATCGGGAAGACTCCATAAAACCGGGAGCCTTGGAAAGCCCATTATCCGTTCCTAAAGCACTTTCGAGAGCGGCAATGAGCATTACCTGAAAACTAGTTCCATACCCCCAATATCCATATCCTTCCGGATAACCGCCATCAGGGCCGTAACTAACCAGCGCCTTCGGATTCGTTTCCATACATTTTTCTATAATACTTCTAGATATATCCGGTATGTCTTCATAAAGAGCTAGCGCACCATACACCAAACCACTATTACAAACAGAGTTCCAATTGTTTTTTTCTGTATAGAACCAAGCATTAGTAGTATTTCTTGCCGCCTCAAACCCTTTTTCTATAATAGCTTGGCGTACCATGTGACGGGTTTCGGGTTTCAAATAATCATACAACCAATCATAACCGATGCCCAACGCCATTGTCATTTCGCCTACGTCAAGGAAATGAGTAGGATTCCAGTCAGTAAAACAACTCACAGCTCTCATTTCTTGTTCAGCACGAAGAGCAAACCTATTATCGTCCGTCATGCGATAAGCATACGATAAATAATAAATCCGCTTTAATGCTAAACGTGAAACAGCCAGTAAGCGTTTTCCCTCTTTAATGCGCTTCACAGGAGGATCACTTAGTATCTGATTGCACTGCTTCATTATCCTATGGTGTACAGCTGCCAATGGAGGATATTCCGCTATCATCTTTTTTATAGCTTGTTCTCCCCCCTTAGGCAGTAAAAGCCGTGGATGAGGTGTTATTTTGTCATAATCAAATTGTTGTGCAGACACAAATGCGTAACCAAATACAAAAATGAATAAGAGTATAAATATTTTTTTCATTCTTCCTTTTTCTCTTTATGATTAATATGCCCAACCAGAACGCTTGGTCAAATTTGAATTCTTCTGTATTTCGGAGATAGGAGCTGTCCAAGGCCACATGTAATCGGTATAGTACCAATTATATTCTACCAGGTCACCCCACCAGGATTTACCTCCATTTACATCATTTCCCTGAAATTTACTCTGTTTATATGTTCCCCAACGCATCTCATCAAAAAAGTCGATACCTTCCAAACAAAGTTCCACACGGCGTTCATAGCGTATTCTTTCAAGCATATCTTCTTTCCCCGTTACTGCGCAGGGGCCACTTCCTCCTTCTGTCAATGACGGCATGTGGGCACGGGTACGAACTTTATTCACCAACCGAATAGCATCACCAATCTGATCTGTTTGAGTTAGTGCTTCAGCATACTGCAATAAAACATCGGTGTATCGAATCAATGGCCAATCAGTCTGACAGCGACTACGGCTAATTAAGCGTCCCTTTTCAAACTCATTATATTTACGATAACAATAAAAAGCGGAAGTGCGTTTATCCAGCCAAAAGTCTCCACCATCTGTACCCTGCTCTTTCAATGGCCATCGGGCTTGTTTCCCTATTTGATTAGCATCCCCGTTATAATTTGGTTTGTAACAGTCAACAGGAACATACGGAGTAACAACTGTTTGTTGCAATCGTGGGTCACGATTCTCATAAGCTTTCTTAATGCGTGCTTCATTCCCATCATTGAGATAGTATTTTTGATAAATATCTTCCCCTACACGGGCTATTACAGCCTTTTTCTGTGAAGACATTGACTCCAACCCATCTCGACAGAAGAAGATTTCGCGTTGTTTTGCAGTCAATAAATTCCAATCTTCCAAACCTTTTACCTCAGACCACTTGAAATCAGAACCATCAGCATTCTTGTAATAGTCCACAAAATCGGCAGAAGGTTTTATCTCCGTCCAACCATCGTATGTATCACGTGCTCCAGTCATCTGCTGAATATTGTCACAATAACCCGTTTCCTCACTAAATTGGAGTGAGAAGATCATTTCCTTGCTTTTTTCATTTTCATACTTGAAAAAGTCAGCATATTCTCCTGTCCATAAGCCATAACCACAAGTTTCCACTTGTTTAAAATCATTCCCAGCTTCTTTATACATTTTTTTCCACATGTACACCATGCCGCGTAAAGCATAAGCTGCTCCTTTAGAGGGACGTCCATAGTTCGTTTCGCCTAAAGTATTATCAGGGAAATCTGTATTGTCAATACAATAAGACAGATCGTCTAAAATGACTTGCCATACATCATCTGCAGAAGATTGGGCACGTGTACAATCCTCGTTATTGATAGGTTCCAAATAAACAGGAACTCCTTGATAAAGCATATTTAGGCGATTATACGCCCAAGCTCGCAAAAAATGAGCCTCACATTGATAACGTGCCAGTTTATTAGAAGCCATAGCTGCTTTCGGAAGATTAGCTATTGCATCATTACAAGCATGGATAATTGTATAACAAAACTTCCATTCATACCATACCTGAAAATCGTCGGCTATTTTAGTTGCCAAAGAAAGTAGCTCTACCGGATAATTATTGGAATAATAATCGGTTGCAAATCCCATGGCTTCAATACCTTGGCGGTTCAGCCCATCGGCACGTCGAAGTTGGGTAGAAGAAAGCTGGGTAGCATAAAAAGGATAATAAAGTCCAGCCATACCTTTGTCTGCGAGTTCTTCTGTAGTCCACATGTTTTCGCTCGCTATCTGATCTTCCGGAGCTACATCTAATATGTCCATACAAGAAGTGGCTATCAGCGTCATTAATAAAATTAGTGCTATTTTTTTCATTTCAAATCTTGTTTTTAGTTCTTTATTATTAGAATGTAATTTGTCCACCAAAAGATATTTGGCGCATTAATGGATAACCAATCTCAGTTCCTATCTCCGGATCAAGTCCCGGATAGCTAGTGATTGTCAAAATATTATCCATCGAGACAAAAGCACGGAATCTATTTATAAGAAATTTATTGGAAATTCTTTGTGGTACAGTATATCCGATCTGAATATTCTTCAATTTGAGATAGTCGGCCTTATATTCATTCCAATCACTCTGTATTTTATTATTATATGTTGTTCCGTATGTCAAGCGTGGATATTTACCTGTTTGATTAGTGCGGGGATCATCAGGGTTAGAAGGATCATAAAAATAATGATTATCAGCAATATGCTCAATAATACCATATCCATGACTAATTAAAGTTGAGTTATAATAGTCCGTATTCCAATTGAGGTAGTGTCCAAAGGCACCTGACCACACCATCGAAAAATCTACGTTTTTATAAGAAAAAGCAGTATTGAAACCTAAATTAAACTTTGGAACACTGGTATGCTTCGAAAAGTTGCGATCATTTGCATCACCATAATTCATATCTCCATTACTGTCTGCATATAGAATATCACCATACCAAAGCTGGTCCTTCGCAATAGTCTTCATTCCACCAAACGAATAACCTGAATCAATCATAGCTTGTACCCAGACCATATCTTCTTTAGTACGTATCATCCCATCCTTCGGACCTGCATAAATATCAACCGCACCACCAGTATATCCTTCACCCGAACCTCTATAAACTTTATAAAGATATGTTTCCCCCAATTGGCGACCTTCACTAATATATCCACTGAAACCGGATTCAGATACATCACTAAAGTTGTTTACATAACTGATTTTATTCCCTTTTTCATCATAAGTCCAGTATTTCTGAAGGCTCCCTTTGAACTTCATTACCTTGTTGGTATTAAAAGAAAAGTTCATTCCAACTTTATACTCAATATCTTTCCCAATTCGGTCGTTCCAATTTAAAGTAAACTCTAAACCGCGATTACGTACTTCACCTAAATTTTCCGGAGCAGGCTCTATTACTCCCATTGACAAATATAGTTCCGGATGATAGAGTATATCCGAAGCATACTTATTATAATAATCTATCTCACCACTTAGACGATTCTTGAAGAAACCAAAATCGATACCTATATCAGTAGTAGTGGTACTTTCCCAATGTAATTTATCATTACTCAATTTTTCGCGTATAAGCCCTTTTGTACCTTCACCGTCAACAACCACATTACCTGTAGCATAGTTTGCCTGCCAATCGTAATTGCCAGTAGAGTTATTACCAGTTTTACCCCATGAAACCCGCAATTTTAGATTAGAAAGAAAATCTGAGGTTCCCTGCATAAAAGGTTCTTCCGAAATACGCCACCCACCGGAAAAAGAAGGGAAGTATCCCCAACGTTGATTCACTCCAAAACGTGAAGAGGCATCGGCACGAAGATTCGCTTCAAAGAGATAACGTCCTTTATATCCATAGTTGAGGCGCCCAAAATAAGATAGAAGTCCCCACTTACTTGGTGAAGAGCTAGAAGAACTAACTAGCGTTTCATAAGTGCTCAGTTCATTTAGCGTCCAATCAGTAGCACCTTTACGAGAAACAGCAAAACTTTTGCTATAATACTGCTGTGCAGAATAACCCAGTAATACTCCCAATTCATGATCTTTCTGAATAGTTGTATTATAACGCAAAAGAATCTCTGCACTTTGTCGCCAAGTACGGGCACTTGTATTCGTAATGGAAGCATTTGCTAAAGCACTTTCACTAACCCTTTGATCAGCCACATAATCCCAATAACCATTCTGACGGCTGTACGATGATTTATCGGTAAAAGTTGGGGAATAGTTGAATGTTCCTTCTATGCTCAAACCCTTATAGGGAGAAATAATGCCATAAACTGAAGCATTCAGGCGCCAAATGGTATTGTAACCAGTAGCTCCAGCCATCTGACCAAAGATATTGTTTGCATTTGAAGATTCTTCACTGGCCAATGCAGCACGTCCCCAATAATTTGGTTCTCCTGGATATACACCCGGAGTTGTCTGATAGAGATATTTAAAACCATTGCTAATATTAGCCATGCCATAGTCTTGTTTTTGTCCATAAAGACGCGTGCCAATAGTCAACCATTTAAGAATCTTGGCTTCCAAGTTGGTACGAAAATCTATCTTTTGAGTACTTGAGTCTAGATTCCACTTATTCATTACTCCCTGGTTATCTAAATACCCCAGTGAAAGCATATATTTCACCTTCTCCGAGCTGCCGGAAACCGACAGATTGTGTTCTTGAGAATATCCCGTATGAAATATTTCATCAAACCAATTGGTATTTGGATAAGCCACATAATTGGGAACTCCATATTCATTCAGACCATTTGGATTGGCAGAAGCTGTTTTCCAAAGATCAATGCTCTCTTGTGAAAAAATAGTTTTTGTATTCACATTTTCACAAGCTTCATTAACCAAACCCATATAACGAGCATAGTCACTGACAAAAGATAACTTGTTATATGGCATCTGCGCTATTCCTGAATAAGAATAGGATATCTGAGGCTTGCCTTTCCCCGCTTTCGTGGTAATCAATATAACTCCATTTGCAGCGCGTGTACCATAAATTGCCGTTGAAGCAGCATCTTTTAGCACCGATATACTTTCAATATCATTCGGATTTACGTTATCCATACTCCACTCAATACCATCTACTAATACAAGCGGAGAATTACTATTAAAAGTTCCATTTCCTCGTACACGAATAGCAGCACCATCCGAACCGGGTTGACCGGAATTTTGTGTCACATTCATTCCAGCAGCAAGTCCAGAGAGAGCAGATGAAACATTCATCAACGGACGCCCCTCCATCTGATCGGAAAAATTTATTGAAGTTACAGAACCCGTCAAGTTAACTTTCTTCTGAACACCGTAACCTACCACCACCACTTCATCCAGTACTTTTGTATCCGCTTTCATCCGAACATCAATAGTAGTACGACCATTCAAAAGAAATGTTTGTTTCTCGTACCCAATGTAACTGAATGAGATAGAAGGCTTGGACGAAGCCGTTTTTAAGATGTAACGTCCGTTCAGATCTGTTAAGACCCCATTAGTAGTACCTGCTTCAATAACAGAAACTCCCGGAAGGCTTTCTCCATTCTCATCTACCACCACACCACTTACCGTTGTGGAGGTCTGAGCCCTGACAATATCTGTCAGTAAAAAGAAGGAAGCTAATAGAAATAATAGAAATAATAAATAATGCTTCTTTTTCATTTTATTAGATTTAATGAATTATTAGGTTGTTAAACTCACATTGCAAAGAAATGTCATATTTAGCCAATCTAATAATACGCTTTAGGCAATAAATACCACGAATTAAGAAAATCCTATTGAGAATGGGAAGATAATAAAGTGTTTTAGCGAATCGACTAGATTTTATCAGAAAATGACTAACTATTATTACTCTGAATTTAGAAATAGATTGTATTTTTGCCTCATACCTTAATAAAATGTACGCCGAATATCTAATTAAAATTATTATGAAAAAGATTTTTTTATTTTTGGTTTTATCTTTCTTATTCTTCCCATTTATACAAAGTAAAGTGAAACTCCCTGCAATGATGGGGAACCACATGGTACTTCAACAGAACCAATCCGTTAATTTATGGGGATGGGCGGATGGCAAAAATGTAATTATTACCACTTCCTGGAATAATAAAACTTATCGCACATCTACAGGGAAAGAAGGATACTGGTCAATCAAAGTGGAAACCCCTGCTGGCAGCTATACCCCTTACACTATTAGCATTAGTGATGGAACTCAGATCAAACTGTCTGATATTTTAGTAGGAGAGGTTTGGATATGCTCTGGTCAGTCAAATATGGAAATGCGTATGATGGGTAATACAGGACAGCCTGTCAATCAAGCCTTGGAAACTCTACTAAATGCAAATAATTATCGAGACCGTATCCGCTTTATCACTGTGCCCAGAAGTAAAGATGAAAAACGGAGAACTGATTTCGAAGAGAGAAAATGGGAAGTCTCCACTCCAGAAACTGTTATTGATTGCAGCGCTACCGGCTATTTTTTTGCCAGACAACTGACTGAAAGTCTCCATATTCCTGTCGGACTGGTTATTAATAGTTGGGGAGGTTCGCAAATAGAATCATGGATGGATGAAAAGACATTAACAAATATTGAAGGAGCGGATGTAAAAACTGCCAGTAGCCCTAAATTAGATATGCACCATCGTTTAGGATGTCTATATAATACAATGTTGTATCCTGTGAAAAACTTCACAGCTCGAGGTTTCCTTTGGTATCAGGGAGAATCTAACATTTTCAATTATCAACTTTATGCTCCGATGATGACGGCTATGGTTCAACTCTGGAGGGATGCCTGGGAATCACCTGATATGCCTTTTTATTATGTGCAAATTGCCCCGCATAAATATAATGATAGCAAAGATACCAGCGCTGCTTTATTGCGTGAAGCGCAGATTGATGCATTAAAAACAATTCCTAATTCTGGAATTATCCCTACAACAGACATCGGAGATGAATTTTGCATCCATCCTCCTCAAAAAGATGTAGTAGGACTCAGACTGGCAACTCTCGTATTAACCAAAACATATCATATTCGCAGATTGCCATCCACTGGACCTATGATGACAGAGGTCAACTACTCTAACGGAAAGGCAATAGTAACTTTTAATAATGCATCTGCCGGACTTGCTCCAAGTAATTGCAATCTCGAAGGATTTGAAATAGCAGGAATAGATAGAATCTTTTATCAGGCAAAAGCTATAATTTCAGGACGCACAAATAATGTGGAAGTATGGAGTGAACAAGTTCCACAACCGGTAGCTGTGCGATATGCTTTTCACAACTATGTCGGAAATATTACTTTACGCAATACCTTTGGAATAGCAGCCTTCCCATTCCGAACAGATAAATGGAATGATGTAAAATAAAAGAATATGATAAAGCGATTCATACTATCTTCGTGCATACTATTTATTTTAGCATCTCTATTATCTGCCAATATCTATAAAAGATATGATGTAAGACATGGGATGTCAGGGAATTGCGTGCGTAGTATTTTACAAGATAGCATTGGTTACATGTGGTTTGCAACTCAGGACGGACTAAATCGGTTTAATGGCATCGAATTTACCAATTATGGCCATTCATCAGAAAATGGTGATAATAACTATATGAATATTGTAACTATTTGTCAACATTATGATAATAAACACATTTGGGTAGCAAGTACAGAAAAACTTTATCTATTTAATTCTCAGACTGAAAAATTTTCTGCATTCGACAAACAGACGAATGACGGTGCTACTGTCAACAGTGTATTTGGAATAGCATATGACAACTATAAACAGTTATGGATAGGAACAGCCAATGGATTGTTTGTCTATAACGAAAAAAAAGGAATATTAAGGCGATATAGACATTCTTTCTCCGACCCTCATTCATTGCCTGACAATCACGTATGGGTAATCTATAATGACTCATACGGAACAATATGGATAGGAACTAGAAATGGCTTGGCAAAATATAATCAGCATACCAATAATTTTACTACTTACGTTACAAAAGGGACTTCATTTGGCCGTCCTGCTTGCAACGAAATAATTTCCCTAACGCAAAGTTCACAAGGGGTAATATGGGCCGGAACATGGTATGGAGGACTCGCCCGGTTTAACAAAGAGACAGGACGGTTTCGCTATTATTTCGGAGAGGGAGATACACTTACAATCCCACGTATTCGTACTTTATTCCAACGGACAGCCAATTCATTTCATCTTGGCTCTGACGATGGGCTTTATACTTTTAATCCCACTACGGGAGAATGTATATTGACAGATGAAGAACATGCAAAAGAAAGTATTTATGCATGCTATCAAGATAGAGAAGGAGGCTTTTGGATTGGCACATATTTTAGCGGAGTAAGTTATCTATCTCCCAAACACAAGGATATAGAATGGTATTATTCTAACGGGACAAAACATTCCCTTTCGGGCAATGTAATCAGCCAATTCTGTGAAGATCCTCAGGGTAACATTTGGATTGCCACTGAAGATGGAGGACTGAATGTTTTTAATCCTCGCAGCAAAACATTTACAAATCATTTATCAGAAAAAGATAACCTCAAGATAGGCTATCATAATATTCACGCGCTTCTATATGATAAAGGAAATTTATGGATTGGGAGTTTTTCCAGAGGATTATATATTTTCAACACTCAAACAAAAAAAATTAAGAACTACCGTCATAGTCAGACTAATCCCCATTCAATACCTAATGATCATATCTACTCTATTTACAAGACCAAAAATGGAAATATTTATATAGGCACTTTATCAGGGTTTTGCCAATATGACCCCAAAAAAGATTTATTCCGAACATTGAAGTCATTAAGTCATATTTTTATCTATGATATCATAGAAGATCAATACGGAAATTTATGGATGGCAAGTAAAAGAGATGGTATCTGGCGTTATAACCCTCAAACTGGTAAATTGTACAATTACCGTCATAATCCCCAAAAAAAAGATTCTCCCTGTAGTAACTGGGTTATCCGTGTGTATATTGACCACAAACAGAACTTATGGTTTTGTACTGAAGGAGGTGGTATATGTCGGTATCACTATAAGCAAGACTGTTTTGAGAACTTTTCTACTAGAGATAATTTACCCAACAATATTATCTATGGAATATTGGATGATCAATCAGGAAACTATTGGCTATCTTCTAACAGAGGGCTCATTCGATATGAGCCGCAAAGCAAAAGGGCACAATTATATACTGTTGAAGATGGACTGCAAAGTAATCAATTCAATTTTCGTTCTTCATTACAAGCTAGTGACGGAAAGTTTTATTTTGGTGGAGTAAATGGCTTTAATGCATTTTATCCCTTTAAATTATCGGTTAATAAAGTGAGGCCTACAGCATCCATTTCCGCTGTATATATGCACAGTCCCGATGATAAGATAAGCCGTAGTAAACGAGTGCCTGCACTTAGTGGAAAAATCACTATCCCCTATCAAGTAGTGTCATTTGATATCATGTTCGAAAGTCTAAGTTATGTAGCTCCCGGCAAAAACTTATATGCCTATAAACTGGATGGAATTCATAAAGACTGGATTTACACTAACAAACATAACGTATCTTTTTTAAATCTTTCTCCGGGAAAATATACTTTTCGTGTAAAATCGAGTAATAATGACGAGTACTGGAGTAATAATGACTGTTGTTTACATATAGAAGTTCTACCTCCACCATGGAAAACAATTTACGCAAAAATATTTTACATATTAGTAGTTTGCGGCTGTATCTATTATATGGTACGTTTTTACCTACGTAAGCAACAAATCGTGAAACAAAGAAAAATGAAAGAAATAGAACAGATTAAAAATCAAGAACTGTTCCAAGCCAAAATCACATTTTTCACCCAGGTAGCACATGAAATAAAAACTCCATTGAGCCTTATCAATGCCCCATTGGAAGCCATTATGGAAATGCATGAATGGAATAATGAAGTAGAAAGTAACTTATCTGTAATACAAAAAAATTCAAATCGACTGATAGAGCTCGTCAAACAACTGCTCGATTTTCGTAAAGTAGATAAGGAAGGATACGCTCTCTCATTTAAACAAACTGATATTAATCAATTGATAGAAAATATCATTGAGCGTTTCCGCGCTATTTCATTAACAGGTATTTCTTTCAGCATTTCTCTACCTGAAAAACATTTAGAATATAATATAGACGAAGAAGCAATAACTAAAATTATCAGTAATTTGCTTAGTAATGCAATGAAATTTGCGCGTACTCAAATTATCATAATGCTGGATGAACATCTATCTGCTGGAGGTCGCATTTTTTCTATCAAAGTACGCGATGATGGACCAGGAATTCCCAAAGACGAATGTTGCAAAGTTTTCGAACCGTTCTATCAAGCAGGAAATTCAAGTAACAATGGGTCGGGAGTTGGTATCGGACTGAGTTTGGTTCGGCTATTGGTGGAAAAACATAATGGTAAAGTTTATATAAATACTGATTATGTTGATGGGTGCGAGATATGTGTAGAAATCCCTTATTTAGAAAAGAGTATCTCTATGAAGAATCCAATTTCCTCTATATTTAATAAAAAACTTATTTCAGTTAAGGAAGCAGAAATGGAGCTAAGCAGCTATTCTCTTCTCATTGTAGAAGACACAACAGATATGCTTGAATTTCTTGCCAAAAATCTTGAAAGCTCATATGTTATTCATACGGCTTCAAACGGACAGGAAGCATTAGATTGTCTAGAAAAGACTACAATAGACATTATTATCAGTGATATTGTCATGCCATATATTGATGGCTTTGAACTATTAAAAATAATTCGAGCCGATAATATGCTATGTCATATTCCATTTATTTTACTTTCAGCACTTGACAGTATCGACTCAAAAATAGCAGGCCTTGATTATGGAGCGGATGCATACATGGAAAAACCTTTTTCTTTACATCACATGAAGGCTACTATCAACAATCTATTAGAAAATAGACGTATGCTTTTTAATCATTTTACAACAGTACCGGATATGTCATATGACGGAATTTTGATGAACAAAACAGATGTAAAATGGCTTAATACAATTAACGAAATAATAACAAAGAACTTCACCAATGAAGAATTTACAATTGATAAGCTAGCAGGAGAAATGGCTATAAGCCGTTCTAATTTACAGCGAAAGTTAAAAGGCTTGACAGGAATGCCACCAAATGACTATATCCGGCTTATCCGACTTAAAACTGCAGGAGATCTACTACAAAAAGGAGAGTACCGAATCAACGAAGTGTGTTACATTGTTGGATTTAATAACCCCTCGTATTTTGCTAGATGCTTCCAAAAACAGTTTGGAATATTACCAAAAGATTATGTAAAAAAAGGAGAATAGATAATTTCATTTACAATTAGTCGAAGAAAGATATGAGGATACCTATTGGGTAGATAGATACATGCACACGATAGTTAGCTTGACTGGCAAAAAAATTGAGACGCAATTCAAATTCTTTTTCATTCGATTTAATGAATATATTATTGCATTTAGTGTAACCTTTATCTTTAACTCAATAAAATATTGTTCTAAAAAGGAATAAAGTCAACAGATACCCGAAGTGTACACAGGAATGATTTCGAGGAGTTTAGTAAACGAATAGGACTTCCGAAAAAATAATAAAATGGAAGACTAATCGTTTTTTCAACTAAAAGCCAAAAGCCGAAAACTTAGTAAACTATTCTTTTCTGTCCGATAAGTTGAAAAGGTAATATAAAAAACAGCGATTAGAGGCATTTTATATTGCAAGAATAAAACGCCAAATAGAAGATTGGAAAAACATGGCAATAATCACCTAAATCTTGCACACTTACATTACATAAATAAATGCACAGAACAGTATTCTTCATTAATCTTTTTCATGGTAAAATTACAGGATATTTCATCGGGATTGAGTAATTTTACGGTGCAAAGGAGAATAAAGAAAAATGAAAATCACACTCATACGCACAAATGAGGAAACCGGCAAAGAGACTTTTATTACGGTGGAACCGGATGTGCTAATGGAAAAGCTGAAAACGGAAAACAAAGCGGGTCATGTTTCAGCTCTGCGCAATCTTATCCCGCTCATCACAGGAACAATCGGCCATTATCAATACATCGACAGATTACCTCGTATTTGCCCCGCTGTGGAGTATGTCCACTCTAAAGAGAAAGAAAGGGTGCTGAGAAACTACAATGGATTGGTTCAGGTGGAAGTAAACAGCCTGGCAAACAGGGCTGAGGTGGAATTGGTAAAGAAACAGGCGGCTTTACTGCCACAGACATTTGCTGCTTTTTGTGGCAGCAGTGGACGAAGTGTCAAGATATGGACGCGTTTTGCTCTGCCGGATGGCAATCTGCCCAAACGGGAACGGGAGATCGGATTGTTTCACACTTTTGCTTATCGGCTGGCGGTGAATTGTTATCAACCGCTACTACCCTTCCCTATCACACTGAAAGAACCTTCGTACAAGCAGAGTTGCCGCATGTCGGTGGATGAAAGGTTATACTATAATCCTACCGCAGCACCTTTTTGTCTGGAGCAGCCGCATGAGGTGCAGGATGAAGCAACTTTCAGGCAACGGAGGCAGGCGGAAAAGAACCCGTTGCTACGCATGGAGCCGGGGTATAAGACGTCGGATACTCTTGCGTTACTTTTTGAAGCGGCACTGGATAGGACTTTCAGCGAACTAACGGATTGGAAGCGGGGTGATGATCTGCGTATAATGCTGGTGCACTTAGCCGAGCATTGTTACAGGGCGGGAATACCCGAGGAAGAAGCAGTGCGGCAGACGTTAATGCATTATTATCGGGAAGCGGATGAGCCTGTGGTACGTGCAACGTTGCACAATCTATACAGGGAATGCAAGGGTCTGGGAAGCCGCACCAGCATGACAAATGAGCAGGAGACGGCTTTCAAACTGGAAGAGTTCATGAACAGGCGTTATGAGTTTCGTTATAACACGGTGTTGGGGGAATTGGAATACCGCCAACGCGACTCTATACATTTTCATTTCCGCGCTGCCGATCAACGGGTTAAAAGCAGTGTCGCACTCAATGCGTTGAAAGAGGGCATAAAGGTATGGGACAGGGATGTGGCACGTTATCTTACTTCGGATTATATTCCGCTCTACAATCCTGTGGAGGAGTATCTGAATGATAGCGGTCGCTGGGACGGTAAAGATCGCATCCGTGCTTTTGCCGATCTGGTTCCTTGCGGGAATCCGCATTGGCGGGAGTTGTTTTATCGTTGGTTTCTCAGCATGGTGGCGCATTGGATGAACATGGATAAACAGCACGGTAATAATACTTCGCCTTTACTTGTCGGGGAACAGGGGTATAGGAAGTCGACCTTCTGTCGTATCTTGCTGCCTCCCGAGCTGCGGTTCGGCTATACGGACAGCATCGACTTTAAAAGTAAACAGGATGCGGAACGTAGCTTAGGGCGTTTTTTCTTAATCAATATTGATGAGTTCGACCAGATCAGCCTCAACCAACAGGGGTTTCTGAAGCATCTGTTGCAAAAGCCTGTCGCTAATCTGCGTAAGCCTTATGGGACGGTGATAGAGGAAGTTCGGCGTTACGCGTCATTTATCGGCACAAGCAATCAGAAGGATTTACTGACTGATCCTTCGGGCAGCCGGCGTTTCATCTGCATCGAGGTGACGGCTCCTATCCGCACGAATGTGACGATAAACTATCGTCAGCTTTATGCACAGGCTATGGAGGCTATCGCAAAGGGTGAGCGTTACTGGTTGGACGATAGTGACGAGGCTATTCTTAAGGAGAGCAATCGCGAGTTTGAGCAACCGACTCCGTTGGAACAGCTTTTCTTATGTCACTTCCGTGCTGCGGAAGCGGATGAAGAGGGAGCATGGATGACTCCTATGGAGATTCTGTGTTTTCTACAGACAAAGACCAGAGATAAGATTACACTGGGCAAAGCTTCTTTTTTCGGGCGCTCGCTCCGAAAGCTCGACATTGACAGCAGGAGGCGAAAAAGGGGCACGGAATATCATGTGATGAACATTGCGGAGGCCAACAAGGTGGCTTTCGGACGGAATAGTACGGCAACAGCATCTTGATAGGAGCTAATTGGAACAGGATATCCGGTGCAAAATGACAATAAATTTGTTTCGGCTTGGGGTTTGCATTATTTTTGCAGCGTATTAGAACGAAATAACGTATTGAACTTATTATAAAAACGAACGATGATGGAATTATTCCACAAATTTATATCACAGGCTACCGGCATTTCAGAAAGGCAGATAGCCCGTACACTTGAACTGCTGAATGATGGGGCTACCATCCCTTTTATCAGCCGTTACCGTAAAGAGGTGACGGGAGGTCTCGACGAGGTGCAGATAGAGGAGATAAAGAACCAACATGAAAAGTTAAGCGAAACGGCGAAACGAAAGGAAACAATAGTCAAGACGATCAACGAGCAGGGGAAAATGACTGCCGAGCTGCAAAAGCGTATCGACGAGACGTGGGATAACACCGTACTAGAAGATATCTACTTGCCGTATAAGCCCAAGAGAAAAACCAGAGCGGAAGCTGCCCGCCAAAAGGGGTTGGAGCCATTGGCTACTTTACTCTTCCTGCAAAGGGAAGCGGAACCGGAAAGGCGTGCATCGGCTTATGTGAAAGGAGACGTGAAAGACGTGGAGGATGCCATAAAGGGTGCACAGGATATTATTGCAGAGCAGGTCAGCGAAGATGAACAGGCGCGAAATATTGTCCGCTTTGCTTTTGGGCGACAAGCGATGATCAGTTCGAAAGTGGTAAAGGGCAAGGAAGAGGAAGCTGCCAAGTATCGCGATTATTTTGATTTCAGTGAACCGCTGAAGCGTTGTTCTTCGCATCGTTTATTGGCAATACGGCGTGGTGAGGCTGAAGGTTTGCTAAAAGTTACCATCAGTCCGGATGATAGTGAATGTACGGAAAAGCTCGAACGGAAGTTTGTGCGTGGAAACGGTGCATGCAGTCGTTATGTGGCTGAGGCTGTACAGGATGCTTACAAGCGCCTATTGAAACCTTCCATTGAAACGGAAGCGGCTTCGGGAAGTAAGGAGAAAGCGGACGAAGAAGCGATAAAGGTGTTCGTACAGAATTTGAGGCAGCTTTTGCTGGCTCCGCCTTTGGGACAGAAGTCTGTGATGGGTGTCGACCCGGGCTTCCGTACCGGATGTAAGGTGGTCTGCCTCGACGAACAGGGTGATTTGAAGCATAATGAGAATATCTATCCTCATCCTCCGGTATGCAAGGTGGCTGAGGCGATAGCCAAGATACAGAATATGGTGGAGACTTACCACATAGACGCCATAGCGGTAGGTAACGGGACGGCAAGTCGCGAGACGGAGGAGTTCCTTAAAAAGATAACTTTCCGCAGACCGATTCAGGTATTTGTGGTGAGCGAACAGGGGGCTTCCATTTATTCGGCTTCGAAGATTGCCCGTGATGAATTTCCGGAGTACGACGTGACGGTTCGTGGAGCGGTGTCCATCGGAAGACGTTTGGTTGATCCGCTTGCCGAGTTGGTTAAGATTGATCCGAAATCTATCGGCGTGGGGCAATATCAGCATGATGTTGATCAGACAAAATTGAAGAAGTCACTGGATCAGACCGTGGAGAACAGCGTGAACCTTGTAGGGGTGAACTTGAATACGGCAAGCAGTCATTTGCTGACTTATATTTCGGGATTGGGACCGCAGCTGGCTCAGAACATCACAAATTACAGAACGGAAAACGGTGCTTTTTCTTCCCGAAAGGAGCTGATGAAGGTGCCACGAATGGGGGCGAAAGCTTTTGAGCAATGTGCGGGTTTTCTTCGTATTCCGCAAGCAAAGAATCCGTTGGATAACACGGCGGTACATCCCGAGAGTTACGGCATCGTAGAGCAGATGGCAAAAGATTTGGGATGTAAGATCGATGAACTAATTGCCGACAAGGAGTTAAGGCAGAAGATTAAACTGGAGAAGTACCTCACTCCTACCGTGGGTATGCCTACCCTGAAAGATATTATGCAGGAATTGGAAAAGCCAGGACGGGATCCGAGAGGGCCAATCAAGTTCTTTGAGTTCGACAAGAATGTACGCACCATTGATGATTTGCACGAAGGCATGGAGTTGCCGGGTATTGTGGGTAACATTACCAATTTCGGGGCTTTTGTGGATATCGGCATTAAAGAGAACGGCTTAATCCATCTCTCACAACTGGCGGATCGTTATATATCCGATCCGAATGAGGTCGTTGCCATCCACCAGCATGTGCAGGTACGTGTACTCGATGTGGATAAGGATCGTAAACGTATCGCACTAAAGCTGGTTGGCGTGGATTAGCAAGGAGAGTTTACCTTAACTTATCATTCCCAGAATTTGAAGAAATGATGAACCGGGCCGTGCCCTTTGCCTATTTCATAGTCGGAGCCTGCCTTTATGGCTTCCACCATATATTCTTTGGCTTTGATCACGGCATCGGTAAGCGGCAGACCATGTGCAAGGAATGAGGTGACAGCGGACGAGAAGGTACAGCCTGTGCCATGTGTATTTAGCGTATCAATACGTTCGGACTTTAATTGCACAATCTCATCGGTCTCGGCATTATAAAAGATATCCACCAATTCTTTTTCGGTAAGGTGTCCGGCTTTCAACAGCACGGATACCGCACCTCCTGCCGAAAGGTCTTTCACGACAAGCGGCAGATCGGCCTGACAGGTGATCTTTCTACCCAACAGGATTTCCGCTTCGGGTATGTTGGGAGTAATGACACGGACAAAGGGTATCAGTTCTTTTTTCAAGGTATCTATCGCTTCATCTTCGAGCAACTTATCACCTGAAGTCGCCACCATTACGGGGTCGAGTACAATGTTCCGGATATCATAATTAGCCAGGGTTTCTTTTACCGCCAGGATAAGTTCGGACGAATGAAGCATGCCTATCTTTATGGCATCGGCACCAATATCGTCGAGTACCGACTTGATTTGTCCGGTGACGAAAAGCACCGGAACGGGATGCACTCCCGTCACTCCGACTGTATTTTCGTCGACGACTGCAACAATCGCCGTCGCTCCATAACAACCGCAGGCAGAGAAAGTCTTCAAATCGGCTTGTATCCCTGCTCCGCCACTCGGATCACTCCCTGCTATGCTTAATGCTCTTTTATATTGCTTTTTCATTTGTTTTCGGACTTTTTAGTTAGACATTCCATTGTTCCTCTCTATACGCGCTATCCCAAAATAGCCACTCCATCTTTGAGCACATCACAAAAGAACGGGTCATTGCGTCTCTTTGTTCCGGGGTACATTTCGCGGCATATTCGTCGCAAATGGAGATTGCCAGATTGACTGAATCTTCAAACTCTTCCCCACCATAGGTATTAATCCATTCCTGATAAGGATTTCCTTGTTTTATCTGATTCTTGAGAATGTGGTCGCCGACCTTTTTGTAAATCCAGAAACATGGAAGCACGGAAGCCAGAATGACTTCGACGGGAGCACTTCCCATCTGACGGTGCAAATAGGAGGTGTAGAGCAGGCAACTGGGTGATGCTTCTACGGAAGCATTTTTATCCGCCCCGGCAAGAAAAGATTCGTGCAATGCTTTCTCCACGGAAACGCTTTCGCCGGCAAAGCTTAGAAAAGCTTTCATGTGCTCGGGGCAACTGACACGTGAAGCGATTCCTGCAAGGACTTTTCCGTATTCGGACAGGTAGAGGGCATCTTGCCGGATATAAAAGATGAACTTTTCTTTAGGCAAACGGCCATCAGTCAGTTCTTTGATAAACGCTAAATCCAATATGTTCGCATAGATGGATTCGATTGCCGTCCATGCTTCTTCACTCCATTTCATAACTTATTTGTTTTTAAAGTATTGACAATATTTCGTAGTTCGTTTGCCGCTTCGCGGGGTTGAGGTGCCGACATAATCGCTGAAACGACGGATATTCCATCGGCTCCCGCGGCAATGACCTCGCCTGCATTATGACTATTAATGCCGCCAATCCCTACACTGGGATGACGACTGATGCGACTAATCTCACGAATGCCTTCGAGCCCTAGAGCCGGTGCGGTGTCGGTCTTTGTCGGCGTGCCGAACACCGGCGAAATGCCTATGTAGTCCACATCGAGAGCATTGGCATCAAGGGTGTCTTGCAGCGATTCCACCGAAAGTCCGATGATTTTATCCTTACCAAACAGCCTGCGGACAATGTCATAAGGCAAATCGGTCTGACCGATATGCAGCCCGTCGGCATCACAAGCCATCGCGATATCCAGTCTGTCATTTATAATAAGAGGCACGCCATAGGGTTTCAGGCATTTCTTCAACCTGACTGCCTCTTCATAGAACATCTTGCCGGAGCAGTTCTTTTCGCGAAGTTGTACCATGGTCACTCCTCCTTCAACAGCTTCCATGACGACTGATTCCATAGAACGACCTAAGGACAGGTCACGATCGGTGACAAGGTACAGGCTCAAATCAAACGTTTTCATAGCTCCTCCGTTTGTTTTAATTTAGCCGTAACCGTATTGATGATTATGTTACACAGCTCATCGAGGAAGTTCATTTGTAGTGAACCGTTTCCACGGGATTGCGCCGCTGCTATTTCGCCGGCAATACCCATAATTGCCATGGCATGCGTAGCTGCTTCCATCATATTGGGGTTAACGGCAGCAAAGGCTCCTGTTATAGCAGTGGCGGTGCATCCCATGCCGGTGACTTTTGCCATCATACGGCTTCCATTGCATACGGTTTCCACCATTTTACCATCGGTGATATAGTCGGTCTCGCCACTGATAACCACTACAGCTCCCGTCTGTAAAGCCAGTTCTTTTGCCGAAGCTAAAGCGGAATGGGAAGCTTCGGTGCTATCAACTCCTTTTGTCTGTACGCCGGCATTCCGTAAAGCCATGATCTCAGAAGCATTTCCCCGGATAACGGAGGGACGGCATTCTTCGAGTATTCTCCGACAAACAGTTGTGCGGTAACCGGTAGCGCCCGCCCCTACGGGATCGAATATTACGGGTATCTTTCTTTCGGTGGCTTTTTTACCCGCTATTATCATAGCCTCCACCCAACTCTGCTCGAGCGTGCCGATGTTGAGAACTAGCGAAGAGGCCAGCCCTGCCATCTCTCCCACTTCATCCACCGCATGGGCCATCACAGGAGAGGCACCGATAGCCAATAGTGCATTGGCGGTATTGTTCATCACTACATAATTGGTTATATTATGAACCAATGGCGATTTTTGTCTGATAAGTTCCAGATCTCTTTCAAGGTTTCTTAAGTTGATCATAAATATAAAGTATTAAAGAAAAACAGCCTTGCCGGTAGTGGGTTGAAGAGGTTACAAAAAAAGCCACTTCGCAATGCGAAACGGCTTCAACTCTCATGCTATGGAGATAGTACAATGATTCTGAAGTAACAACCGTTTCCCTACGATGTCAATTACAACATATCAGGTTCAAGGGTATAATCTCAGCTCCTTAAAGGAACACCCCTAACAGCAATGGTACAAAAGTAGGAATAATAACGGAGAAGCAAAGAACTTTTCCGAATAAAAAGCGGAGTTACCCTTTTCTTCTGTGTTGGGTAAACCAAAGTACTCCGATTAAAATCGCAATTAATACGGTACAGATAATAGAGCCTTCAAAGCCGAAGTCCCCGCCGTTCAATATACTTTTAGTCGGGAGGTTAAGGGTCAACAGTGTCTTGTCAAAATCTGCTCCGCTGACTTCAAATCCTAATACGGGGCCCTGCAGCCAGTTCCAAAACAGATGTAAGGAGATGGGAAACCATAAGTTGCGGGTATAGATATACATAAATCCCAAGAGCAATCCGGCCAACAGAATATTGATAAACGGCAGCATTGAAAAATTGGGATTAAAGAGATGCAATATGGAAAATAAGAAAGCGGATAAAAACAATGCCAGATACTTATTCATTCCGGAATTCAACAAACGGCCTAATACAAATCCACGCACACAGATTTCTTCGGTAATGGCAACCAGCAACATCAACCCCCACGAAAGGACGAGACCTCCCAAATCAAACCCTACTTTTATAACCTGGATTTCACCCAGCATCCATAATATACCGAATCCAATGGCATAGAGCGCAAAAGCGACCATACCGCCCCAAAAGATATCTTTCCCGCGCCCTTTAATGGACAAGCCTAAACTGATGAATGGTAATTTTTCCCAATGACAAAGAATGATATAGGCAGACACACACGTACCGATAAGCATTGCGATCTCTTGCAGATAATGAAAGAGTACCCAGCCGCCAAATACCGGGGATAGATTGACAAGCACCATCAACAATGCGGAGAAAATACCGGATACGATGAGCATTATTATAAGAAAAGCGATGATCTTAGCTGCTGCCATAAGGTAGGGTTTCCCTTTATTTTCCTTAGCGATTGGTGCGGTGTTTTGGTTAAATTCTTCCATCATTCAGTATAAATTAGTAGTATATATTATTGTTCTATTATGTTAAATAGAATAGCAAAAATACCTATAAAAATGAAAAGAACGAAGATAATTGCTCAAAATCCGTATATTTGTGTAAACATATCTACGACAGCTATGAAATTTAGATTACTTTTTACTATGATCATGCTGGCGACATGTACTTATGTGTCAGCCGCACAACCCAACGGTTCGCCTATCAACAAGAAAACTTTTTTCGTTGCCAAACCGGGCACACTGGTGTCTTTGCTGACTGAAGCCGAAGCTGACAGTGTGACTCATCTTACACTGACGGGTAAATTAAATGCCATCGATTTCAAACATTTACGTGATGAATTCAACAATCTGCAAGTTCTTGATATCTCAAACGCTTCAATCAGTCTATATGCCGGTAAAAACGGAACTTATGCCGACCATTTCTATGTATATCCGATGAATTGCATTCCTGCATTCGCCTTTTGCAGACAATCAAACGATACGGTATTTCAAGGGAAACAAACTTTGCGGAGAGTTATTTTATCGGAGAAAATAAAGAATATAGAAGACGGTGCTTTCAAAGGATGCTCGAATATGCATGTCTTGCAAATGAATAAAAAATCGGCTCCTAACCTACTTCACCAGGCTTTAGCAGATAGTGTAACGGCTATATTTGTTCCTGTGGGATGCAGTGATGCTTTCAGAAACAAAAAGAACTGGGAGAATTTTGCCATTATAGAGGGTGATCCTATTGAAACAACTGTGCAGGTAGGATTGAAAAGCAGCTTGGCAAGTGAATTGATCAAAGCCGGATTACAACCCAAAGATGTAAACTTCCTTACGGTGGAAGGTAAATTGGATGAGGCTGACTTCAAGTTGATCCGTGATTTTATGCCCAATCTTGTTTCTGCCAATCTGACGAACTGTAATGCTACGGCAATACCTGAATATACGTTCACCCAAAAGAAATATCTTCTAAATATCCAGTTACCCCATAACCTGAAGAGTATAGGTCAACGGGCTTTCAGCGGATGCGGAAGGCTATGTGGCACTTTGGTCTTACCGCCCAGTATCACAGCAATTGAATATGGCGCTTTTATTGGATGTGACAATCTGCGTCATGTTATGGCTACCGGTAGCAGAATCACCACAATCGGTGAAAATATCTTTGGCGACCAAAAGAGCAAATTGATTTACTATAAATAAAAAAGACGGAATCGGTGAATATGATTCAAACCGATTCCGCCCCCATTCAACTCTGCTATCTGTATTTGTAGTCTTCAGATATGATTCATCGGGATGCCATAACCTATCTTGACGGTATCCATCACAAAAACACTTTGGATATTTGCCAAGAAGTCAAGAGTTCCCAACACGTTAATTACAAAGCTTTGATATTCTTTCATATTGGCAGCCTGCACTTTCAGCAGATAATCGAACTCCCCGCTGACATTGTAACATTCGGATACTTCATCCCATTCGAGCATGGCCTTTGAAAAATCTTCGGCAATCTGTTTATTGATCTGTTTTAAACGCACGTTACAATAGACAGTAAATCCGCGATTCAGTTTATTGGCATCAAGTACCGCCACATACTTCAAAATATAACCATCTTTTTCGAGTCGCTTGATACGCTCAAAAACAGGCGTAGTGGATAGATTGACTCTTTGTGCAATCTCTTTGGTAGTCAATCGACAATCTGCTTGAAGGACACGAAGTATTTTCAAATCAATTGCATCCAGTCTTTCTACGTTATTTTCCATATTCCAATGCTTTATGCTAAAACAGCTCGGGTTAATACTTTTACAATAATCCGGTTTTCTCCAACGCTTGCCTGATATCTTCTATCAAATCAGCTTCGTCCTCTATTCCCACGCTAAACCGGAAAAAACCATTATGGAATTCTGCGGGATAAAGATATTGCCTTTCGTCGTTTTCTCCTAAAAAAACAATTAAACTTTCATCATGACCCAACGATACGGCAGAAGTGATGACCTGCAAGTGGCTTACAAACTTATTGTGCGTATCATGATCTGCTTTCAAACCGAAAGAAATAACACCCCCATAGCCACCCGGCATTTGCTTTTTAGCAATGAAGTGTCCCTTGTGGCTTTCAAGTCCCGGATAAGCTACGAAGCTTACACACGGAAGCGACTCCAGATAATGCGCCAAAGCCAAAGCATTGGAATTGTGTTGACGCATACGAAGAGGAAGCGTCACCGCTCCACGCATGATAAGCCACGCATTGAAAGGACTGATCGTTGCTCCCAAATTAATTTGTGACTGTACACGAATGATATCCAAGTGTTCTTTCTTTCCGATAATAGCACCACCCATGGCGTCACCGTGACCGTTGATATATTTAGTCAGGCTTTCAATGGAGAAATCAGCTCCAAGTTCTATGGGCCGTTGATTGTAAGGGGAAGCAAACGTGTTATCCACGGACAACAATGCATGGTGTTCATGCGCAATACGGGCTATTTCTTCAATATCCGAAATAGAGATTGTAGGGTTTCCGGGAGTTTCAATATGTACCAGTTTGGTATTGGGACGGATAGCCGCCCTCACCGCTTCCAAATCGGTAGTATCGACAATTGTTGTCTCCACACCAAACTTTTTATTCAACAACTCGGTCAATAACCTATATACGGCAATGTATGTCACATTCGAAAAAACAACATGATCGCCTGTATTGAGCAACGCAAAAAACAAGCCGGACAATGCACCAACTCCTGAAGCAAGGCAAATACAATCTTCACCGCCCTCCAAAGAAGCCAGTTTATCTTGCAGGTACTGCTGATTTGCTCCACCGTTACGTGTATATAAGTTTTTCCCGGCTTCACTCCAATTCAGATCGGTGGGATCATAAGGCAATTCATAACTGTTTGCCATCACTATGGGGCGTTTTATCGCACCCGTTTCAGAATCCACATCATTTCCAGTGTGAACTGCACGTGTAAGAAAGCCCAATTCCCTACCATAGGTACGTTTTTCCAACGATTTATTGCTTGTTTCGCTCATTGTATATCTTATTATTTTCCCTTTTCAAGGAAGTTATCCGTTCTTGCAAAGATAGCAAATACAAAATTAAAATTCCAACTATTTATAATAATACAGAATAGAAGACTACAATCAATGAATTAATAAGAATAAGGCCATTCGTATACTACCAAACAATTGATGAAACAGAATCTTATTCTATTGCCGTCCGACTCAGATTTTGGGACTCTTCTTTCAGTAAATCGACGGAAGTCAGTATTTTTGCAACCAAATATACAGACTTTACCAATGTTAGGAACTAAAGATCTCACGGTCGGGCCTATAAGCCGACAACTATTCAACTTAGCCATGCCTATTATGGGTACTTCCTTTATTCAGATGGCTTATAATCTTATAGACATAGCCTGGGTAGGACGCATAGGCAGTGAGGCCGTTTCTGCTGTTGGAGCCGTAAGTATATTGACGTGGATGTCAGCTTCAATAGCATTGCTCAACAAGGTTGGTGCCGAAGTGAGCGTAGGTCAGTCCATTGGTTCGCGCAATCAGGATGATGCACGGCAGTTTGCATACCACAACATAATAATTGCTTCCATCATATCAATAGTATGGGGAACACTCTTATTTATATTTGCCGATCCTATATTGGAGCTCTTCAAACTGGAAGAGAGTATACACCAACAAGCTATAGTTTTCCTTCGTATACTATCCACAGGCTTACCTTTTGTTTTTCTCTCGGCTGCCTTCACCGGAATATTTAATGCTGCGGGGCGGAGTAAAATACCATTCCGCATCAGTGCGATAGGACTGGTGATGAATATGCTACTCGATCCTCTCTTCATTTTCGGAATGGGCTGGGGTACTACAGGAGCCGCCATAGGTACATGGCTTTCGCAAGCAATGGTTTTCCTGACTTTCATCTATTGGATACGCTACAAAGAAAACTTGCTGGGCGGCTTTTTCTCGTTTAGGAGATTAAAAGGAAGGTTTGTGAAGCGAATATTTAAATTAGGACTTCCGGTGGCAGCTTTAAATACGCTATATGCCTTTGTAAACCTATTCCTATCGCGAACAGCATCAGAACAAGGCCGCCATTTGGGTTTAATGGCATTTACTACCGGAGGACAGATTGAAGCCATTACCTGGAATACTTCACAAGGATTTTCCACGGCCTTAAGCACCTTCGTTGCCCAAAATTATGCTGCAGGAAGAAAGGAGCGCGTAATCAAAGCATGGAAAATAACAATTATTATGACTTCAATATTCGGCACATTATGCTCACTATTGTTTATATTATATGGTAATGAGGTCTTTTCTATATTTGTGCCTGAACCTCAGGCTTATGCCATGGGAGGTGAGTACTTAAGGATAGACGGATATTCGCAGATGTTCATGATGATGGAAATTACCATGCAGGGTATATTTTACGGTTTGGGCTACACACTCCCCCCCGCCATCGTAAGCATATCACTGAATTATGCCCGCATACCGATAGCCCTGTTTTTGATTAAAATGGGAATGGGAGTCGATGCCATTTGGTGGGCGGTTAGTGGCACTACAATAGCTAAAGGAATTGTTTTATCGGCATGGTTTTTATTGATAAGAAAAAAAATATCATAATATAAGCAACAAAAAGAACAAACAATACAACTATTGTATTGTTATATTCATAAATTTGCAACATTAAACAATGAAACAACTTATTTAAAATTAACAATTATGAAACAAATGAAATTGACAGCACTCTTACTTAGCGGTGCAATCTTAGTAGCCAGTTGCGGAACAATGAACAACACTGCAAAAGGTGGAATTATTGGCGGTGGATCCGGTGCGGCTGCCGGAGCTATAATCGGTGGTTTACTCGGTAAAGGCAAGGGTGCAGCCATCGGTGCAGCTATTGGAGCAGCAGTAGGTACGGGAGCAGGTGTTGTCATCGGTAAAAAGATGGATAAAAAAGCTGCGGAAGCTGCTAAAATACAAGGTGCTCAGGTACAAAAAATCACAGACAGTAATGGTCTTGATGCGGTTAAAGTATCTTTTGACTCCGGTATCTTATTTGCATTCAACTCATCAACACTGAACGCGAGCTCAAAGAATTCCTTAAGTGATTTGGCTAAAATTTTAAAAGAAGATAATACAACGGACATTGCCATTGTGGGGCACACCGACAAAGTTGGTACTTATGACGCTAATATGAAGGTATCTAATGACCGCGCAAACTCTGTAATGACTTACTTGAAGAACTCCGGAGTATCACTTTCACAGTTTAAGAAAGTAGAAGGCGTAGGTTATTCCCAATATGACGAAAGCGTAAGTGCAGATCAAAATAGACGTGTAGATATCTATATGTATGCCAGCGAGCAAATGATTAAGAATGCTGAAGCTAATAAATAATGTAAATCCTATTTCATAAGAAAAGAGACTGTTGCAAAAGTCTTTTTCACCACGGATTGCACACGTTATTGCAGATTAATTATACTGATAATCAATATAAAAATATCGGCCTAAACGTGTGTAATCTGTGGTAAGACTTTTGATGCAATCTCCTGCTATAACTCACAAAACAAAATGCACATAAGAGCCAAAAAGTTCTTCCGAATATTTCGTTATCTAATACTTTCCTTTTTTATCTCTACCGTTACTATGGTAGTGGTCTATCGTTTTGTCCCTGTATATGTCACCCCTTTAATGGTTATTCGCTCTGCAGAAAACCTGTTTGAAGGAGAATCCGCCGTATGGTATCACAAATGGGTTCCTCTTGACGAAATTTCTCCGCACTTTCCTATGGCAGTCATTGCATCTGAAGATAACAGATTTGCCATCCATAACGGATTCGACTTTGTAGAGATAAAGAAGGCGATGCAAGAAAATGAAAAACGGAAGAAAAAGCGGGGAGCCAGCACAATTAGCCAGCAAACGGCAAAGAACGTATTTCTATGGCCACAATCTTCATGGCTTCGAAAAGGATTTGAAGTCTATTTTACATGGATGATTGAATTGGTATGGTCGAAAGAGCGAATCATGGAGGTATATCTCAACTCCATTGAAATGGGCAAGAATATCTATGGAGCTGAAGCAGCAGCCAAGCATAAGTTCAACACCACTGCAGAAAATCTGACTAGAAAACAATGCGCACTTATCGCAGCAACTCTGCCCAACCCCATACGTTTTGATTCGGCAAATCCATCGCCATATATCAGAAAAAGACAAGTACAAATACAACGGTTAATGAGGCTGATGCCTAAATTTCCTCCCGCAAAAGACAAAGATTAAGATAGGAATATCAGATTAATAGATCTTTCAGTAGACTTCTCTGAAAGGAAATAAAGAATAGAGGTCGTATCAAAAGAACAATGATACGACCTCTCTAAATATAGAATAATAAATCAACGAGTTAATAGGAGTGACTCCCGTCACTCATTTCTTTTGCATCTATTTTGCGGCTATCAATACTTCGCCACGCATAGAATATGTACGCCAACACAAATGGAACTAAAATGGAAACATAAGCCATTGTCTTAAGCGTAAACAAACTAGAACAACTATTAGCCAATGTCAATGAGCTTTGTAAGTCGTGTGTCGACGGATAGTATGCCGTGTTATTATAACCTGCAACCAGTAGAAGAGCCAATACGGCAAACACTGTACCTGCCCCGGTAAACCAGATTCCTTTATCAAAAGTAGGCTTCAACAATGTCTTTCCTATGCCAAAAAGTACCAATACCACCCCCGCTAGAAATACGATGAGTATAATCGGCATCTCAATGAAATTAGTCAGATATTTGTAAGGCTCCATATAAATTTCTCCGGTACCCGGGCGAACAGCAAAGCCATCTGCAAACAAAGTACGGATAACAAAAGCCAGGAAGAAAACTAAAAATAAACCGGTATTGGCAATCAATGAACGGCGACTGCGCTTTACCAGATCGTCGTCATTGATATTATTGATAAAATAAAGAGCACCGAGCACTCTCGACAGAAAAAAGACAGCCAATCCAAGGACTACATTCCAGATATTGGTCAAAGCATCCAAGCCATGCCAACCATTTGCCCACTGACTGATTACAGGCATGGCACCATCCATGATATTTTCCTTATTTACATAAAAGTTGGAACCTGTAAAGAATGTAGCAACAGCTCCGCCCAAAAGTACAGGACCTACCACTCCATTTATAATAAGGAATGCTCTATAAGTTTTCTTACCCAAAAGATTACCGATCTTGCTCTGGAACTCATAGCTCACAGCCTGTAACACAAAACTGAATAAGATAATCATCCATAACCAATATGCCCCGCCGAAGCTGGTGCTATAGAATAAAGGAAATGAAGCGAAGAAGGCACCTCCAAATGTGACAAGAGTCGTAAAGGTGAATTCCCATTTACGTCCGGTTGAGTTCATGATCATTTTCCGTTGTTCTTCAGTCTTGCCCAAACAATAAAGCAAAGAATTGCCCCCCTGTACAAAAAGCAGGAATACCAGCAATGCTCCCAGCAATGATACTACAAACCACCAATATTGTTGCAGAAAAATATATGTATTCATAATTCGTTGTAAATTAGTTTTTTATTTATCGGATAGAAACGATTCTCAATACCACGTTTCTACAATCTCAACCTTCTGTATCCGGACCTTTACGAATAGCTTTCAGCATAATACCGATTTCAGCTATGAGCATCACAGTAAACAAGATCAGGAAAATAAAGAATGTAACTTGAACGGAGCTGACATCGAGCTTGGATATTGCAGCATTAGTAGGCATCAAGTCCTGAATAGCCCACGGTTGCCGACCGACTTCCGCTACAACCCATCCGGCCTGACTGGCAAGGTAACCTAATGGTATGGTAAGCATTGCCACCCAATGCATCCATTTCATTTTAGCCAGATCTTTCTTGTAAGCAAAGAACAATACAACGATAAAGAAAACAATAAAATATACACCCAATAACACCATGACATGGAAAGCATAAAAAGTCAACGGAACATTAGGCACCAAATCATGAGCATCTTTTATATATCCATAGCCAAAATATGGCATATTGTCTTTTAGTGTGGCAAGGGCTATTTTGGCATCCAAATCATTTCCAACGGAATGCGCGGCACGATAGGCACCCAAAGCAGCTATAGCAAGTCGTCCTTTTTCTATTTTTTCTTGTGCAGATAAAGCTTTAGAACCATCGGGCAAAGTATATCCCCCTTCTATCTGGTCTTTTACTCCGGGTACAAAACTATTCAGATCGCGATTAGCCAATAATGAAAGAACTTTGGGAGCTTCCCAACGGAATAAAAACGGATCGACACCATCATCGTACTTTTCTTTAGCCGGATTCAAGACTCCTAAAACAACAAGTCCTGCGCCTTGCTTTCCTTCATATAAACCTTCGGCGGCAGCAAGCTTCATGGGTTGCGTACGGGCAACCTGATAGGCGGAACCATCACCGGTCCAAGCTGTAACCAATATGGCAAACAAACCCACAGACGCAGCCACCTTAATGCTGGCAAGCGCAAATTTCTTATCTCTTTGTTTCAACAGATACCAACAACTGATTCCTATAACAAAAACAGCTCCCAGCACCCAGCTGGACAACACCGTATGAAAGAACTTATTGACGGCAACAGGTGAAAAAGCCACCACTGCAAAATTCACCATCTCGTTACGCACCGTATCCGGGTTGAACTCCATCCCCACCGGGTTTTGCATCCAAGAGTTGGCTACCAATATCCACCATGCCGAGATCGTAGCTCCAAGTCCTGTGAGCCAAGTGGAAGTCAGATGGAATTTCTTGCTCACCTTTTCCCAACCGAAGAACATTACAGCAATAAACGTGGCCTCCATAAAAAAGGCGAGAATGCCTTCAATAGCTAACGGAGCACCAAAAATATCACCTACAAACCATGAATAATTACTCCAGTTAGTACCGAATTCAAATTCCAAAATCAGTCCGGTGGCAATACCTACAGCAAAATTAATTCCGAATATCTTCATCCAGAATTTAGCAGTGCGTTTCCAAAACTCATCACCTGTACGGTAATAAGCCGTCTCCATAATACCCATAATAACCGCCAATCCTAAAGTGAGCGGCACAAAAATCCAGTGGTAGATAGCAGTCAAAGCAAACTGCGCCCTTGACCAGTCAATCAACGATGAGTCAATGTGTTCAATCATAGACTTTGTAGTTTTAAGAATTAATCAATATAGCTTGTTATGTTAATTATTTTCCCCTTTAGTGTTACGATCATTAACAACAGAGCGATCTATAAGTTCTTTACCGACGTATTTACTTTTATCATCTCCTACGAAAGAAGAATTTAAAAAGCGAGGGAAAAAGAAAATACGAAGTATAAAGAACATAATGAACAGCTTTATCAGGATTATCATCCATAGCGTCCGGCCGAGTGTCATACCACGGAAACCATCAATATAGAATCTATATATCTGCAAGAGAGTCTGCTTCATATAATGACCAATTATAATCATTACAAATATACATTATTTATATTTAGAAAAACAAGCAAAATAAATGATATTTAGTCCATCGATACAAAAAAAGATTTTGCCGTGAAAAAGAGGTTGTCGGTCTATCTGTTTTGCATAAATACTAGTTAGCAGATACATTTGTTGCTGTAAAACAAGCATATAAAGATATGGGAATAACAAGAAAATTGACAAAAACAGCGATATTGTTTGGTGTATTAAGCTTTCCTTTTATCGGAAATGTGAGGGCAATAGCGCAGGAAAGTCCAACAGAACTCAGAACAATGCAATCCAAAGAGACTCTTTCCGCAGCAAAAGATTCCCTCCTCCCGGCACAATGGGACTTGCAGACATGCATTGACTATGCATTAAGTCATAACATCAGTATTCGCAAGAACAAAATCACTTCCGAAAGCGCAGCCATTGATGTAAAGACCGCCAAAGCAGCTTTTCTGCCAAGCATGTCGGCTTCAGTCAGCCAGCGTATTGTCAACCGACCGTATAGCGAGTCCGGCACAATAATCAGCGGTGACAATATCACGAGCAGCCAAAGCAAAACGAGCTACAACGGCAGTTACGGGATAGACGTCTCATGGACATTGTACAACGGAAATAAACGTAGCAATACCTTAAAGCAGCAACAACTGAATAACCGCATTGCAGATCTCAATGTCGCCCAAAGCGAAAACTCCATTGAAGAGAGTATCACACAAATGTATGTGCAGATTCTATACAATGCCGAAGCGGTAAAGATTGATCAATCGACTCTTGCACTAAGCCAAGCACAATATAACAGAGGCAAAGAACTATTAAAGGCCGGAAGCATAGCCAAAACCGACTTAGCCCAATTGGAGGCACAAGTCAGCACGGATAAATATCAATTGGTCACCGCACAGGCCACCTTGCAGAATTACAAGTTACAACTCAAGCAACTACTTGAGCTTGATGGTGATCAGGAGATGAATCTTTATCTCCCGAATATCGGAGACTCCGGCGTCCTGACTCCATTACCCAATAAAGCAGATGTATATCAGGCGGCTCTCACTTTCCGTCCCGAAATAGAAGCCGGCAAGCTAAATATCAGTGCATCCGAAATGGGTATAAAAGTTGCCCGCTCCGGTTATCTGCCAACGCTCAGCCTCAGCGCAGGTATAGGGACAACCAATGCCAACGGCAGTGATTTTACTTTCGGCGAACAGATGAAAAGCAACTGGAACAATTCATTGGGCGTGACTTTAAGCGTTCCTATTTTTAATAATAGAACCACTAAAAGTGCCGTACAAAAAGCAGTACTACAGAAGCAAACCAATGAGTTGGAGCTGATAGATCAACAGAAAACCTTATATAAATCGATAGAAGGATTATGGTTGGATGCCAATAGTGCACAGCAACAATACACCGCAGCTTTAGAAAAACTCCGAAGCACCCAAACCAGCTATGACCTGATTCAGGAGCAGTTCAACCTTGGTATGAAGAACACGGTGGAACTACTCACCGAGAAGAATAATCTGTTAAGCGCGCAACAACAGATGCTTCAAGCTAAGTATATGGCAATCTTGAATGCGCAGCTGTTGAAGTTCTATCAGGGTGAAAAGATTCAGTTATAAAGCGGTGAAACAGATATAGAAAGTATAATAATAATGATACTACATTATGAATAAAAAGAAGATTATTAGTGTGACCGTCGGAATAGTCGTCATCGCCGGCATCGCATACTGGATGCTCGGAAGTTCCGGCAAAAAACAGAAAATCACATTTGAAACGGCTACCGTAGCCAAAGCCGAGATATCCAATTCGGTGACTGCAACAGGAACTATTGAACCCGTGTCCGAAATTACCGTCGGCACACAAGTATCCGGCATCATAGACAAGATATATGTCGATTATAATTCCGTGGTGCACAAAGGCCAACTTATTGCAGAGATGGATAAAGTGACCTTGCAAAGTGAGCTGGCTTCACAACGCGCAACGTATTCCGGAGCAAAAGCGGAATATGAGTATCAACAGAAAAACTATCAGCGAAGTAAAGGTCTTCATGAGAAATCCCTAATCAGCGATACCGATTACGAACAGTCACTCTATAACTATCAGAAAGCTAAAAGCGCATTCGAAAGCAGTAAAGCTTCCTTAGCAAAAGCCGAACGAAATTTATCATACGCCACCATCACCTCTCCTATTAACGGCGTCGTCATCAGCCGAAGTGTGGAAGAAGGACAGACCGTTGCATCCGGATTCGAAACTCCGACATTATTTACCATCGCGGCGGATTTAACCCAAATGCAAGTAGTGGCCGATGTAGACGAAGCTGATATAGGTAATGTGGAAGAAGGACAACGCGTCACTTTTACGGTAGACGCCTATCCCAATGATGTATTCGAAGGAAAAGTGACACAAATCAGGTTGGGTGCGACAAGTACCAGCTCCTCGAGCAGTAGCAGTACATCGAGCAGCAGTACTACGGTAGTGACATATAAGGTGGTTATTTCGGCACACAACCCCGATCTTAAGCTCAAACCGAGACTGACAGCCAATGTCACGATCTATACATTAGATAAAGGACATGTGCTTAGTGTACCATCAAAAGCCTTAAGATTCTCGCCTGTTGTTCCAATGGTAGGCAAAGATGCCGTAATAAAAGATTGCAAAGGTGAGCATAAGGTGTGGACTAAAGAAGGCAATACCTATACGGCACACCCAGTAACAGTAGGTATCACCAACGGATCATTGACTGAAATTACCGGGGGGATAAGTGAAGGCACACAGATTATTTCCGATATCGTGGTAAATACCACAAAAGATGGAGAAATCAATAATGGTGGCAATCAACAATCCAACGGAGAAAAGAGCCCTTTTATGCCAACTCCTCCGGGAAGAAAAAGTAGTACTAAGAGTAAATAAAATGAGTAAAACTGTAATAGAACTACAGAATATCCGTCGCGATTTTATTGTCGGAGAAGAAACCGTCCACGCTTTGCGTGGCGTCTCCTTCAATATCAATGAAGGAGAATTCGTCACAATCATGGGAACTTCCGGTTCGGGTAAATCCACTTTGCTCAACACATTAGGCTGCCTGGATACTCCTACAAGCGGAGAATATCTACTCGATGGAATAGCCGTGCGTACTATGGGAAAAGCACAACGAGCTGTATTACGAAACCGTAAAATAGGATTTGTATTCCAAAGCTACAACCTTTTGCCCAAAACCACCGCCATTGAGAATGTAGAACTGCCCCTCATGTACAATGCCAGCATAAACGCCAATGAACGGCGACGAAGAGCTATTGAAGCTTTACAAGCTGTCGGATTGGGTGACCGATTGGAGCATAAATCCAACCAAATGTCGGGAGGACAAATGCAACGCGTAGCAATAGCCCGCGCTTTGGTCAACGATCCGGCGGTAATTCTGGCAGACGAGGCAACCGGAAATCTGGACTCACGCACCTCCTTTGAGATTCTAGTCCTGTTTCAAAAGCTGAATGCCGAGGGAAGAACAATCATCTTCGTCACACACAATCCCGATATCTGCCAGTACAGTAGCCGTAATATCCGCCTGAAAGATGGGCATGTCATTGAAGATAAGACAAACAGCCGTATCCAGATAGCAGCGGAAACCCTTGCGACATTACCGAAAAACGATGAGGATTAAACCCGATATATTATGAACGGAACAAATCTATTCAAGATAGCATTAAGAGCACTGTCAAACAATAAATTGAGAGCCTTTCTCACAATGCTGGGCATCATCATCGGTGTAGCATCAGTGATTACCATGCTTGCCATAGGCCAAGGATCAAAGAGAAGCATTCAGGCTCAAATATCCGAGATGGGCTCCAACATGATCATGATTCATCCCGGAGCGGACACTCGTGGAGGAGTCCGGCAAGATGCCTCCGCAATGCAAACGTTGAAACTTGTCGACTACGAAAACCTGAGGGACGAAACCGATTACATATCAGCCGTCAGCCCCAGTGTATCGGCATCCGGTCAACTGATTGCAGGCAATAATAACTATCCGGCATCGGTAAGTGGAGTAAACACCGAGTATCTGCAGATTCGCCAATTGAATATATCAAGTGGAGAAATGTTTACCGATGGAGATATACAAAGCTCCGCCAAGGTCTGCGTAATCGGAAAGACAATTGTCGACAACCTCTTCCCTAATGGTGAAGACCCTATCGGACATATCATTCGTATCAACCAAGTTCCTTTAAGAGTAGTCGGCATACTGAAAGCCAAAGGATACAACTCTATGGGTATGGATCAGGATGATATCGTTCTTGCCCCTTACACCACTGTCATGAAGCGTTTGCTTGCCGTCAATTACCTGCAAGGTATTTTCGCTTCCGCACTTAGTGAAGACATGACCGATTATGCCACGGCGGAAGTCAGTAAAATACTCCGTCGCAATCACAAACTGAAGGATTCCGACACCGACGACTTCAGCATTCGGAGCCAGCAGGAATTGAGTACGATGCTTAACTCTACCACAGACCTCATGACTACCCTACTCGCCTGCATTGCAGGTATATCACTCGTCGTGGGTGGTATAGGTATCATGAACATCATGTATGTCAGCGTTACCGAACGTACCCGTGAAATTGGTTTACGCATGTCAGTCGGTGCCCGCGGCATAGACATCCTTGCACAATTTCTGATAGAAGCCGTATTGATCAGTATCACAGGAGGTATCATCGGTGTGATAATAGGATGCGGAGCCAGCTTCATCGTAAAAGGTGTGGCGCACTGGCCGATATACATTCAACCCTGGAGCGTATTCCTTTCCTTTGCCGTATGTACCATAACCGGAATCTTCTTCGGTTGGTATCCTGCAAAGAAAGCCGCCGACCTCGATCCGATAGAAGCCATCAGATACGAATAATAAATGTATGTGATAAATGTATAGCTATAGTAAAGGTTTAAAGCCTTACTATAGCTATTATATCAGACAAAAAAGTATTTTTGTAATATGATTATACAACAACCCAAATCCCGCCGGACACTCGAAGTATTCATCCATATTGTTGGATGGGGCATTGTATTGGGGCTACCGTTTCTATTAATGAACCGGAGCGGGTTCGCCATAAGTTGGGTAAATTACCTGCGACATGGAAGTGCCGTACCGGTATCATTTATCATTATTTTCTATATAAATTACTGTTGGCTCATCCCCCATAGCCTCTTCAATGGCAAGATGCAACAATACCTGATACTCAATATTGTATTAATCTTGTGCACGGCAGGAGCTATCCATCTCTGGCAGGAGTACATATTCCACACCTATCGGCCGGTGAACATGCCGAAACATCCGGGGCCACCGAGTTGGATATTTATTCTGCGCGACATATTCACGATGGTGCTTACCGTAGGATTGGCCGTTGCAATCAGACTAAGTGGAAGATGGGTGGAAACCGAAGCCGCAAGGCGCGAAGCAGAGAAGAGCCGGACAGAGGCAGAACTTAAGAATCTGCGCAATCAGTTAAACCCCCATTTCCTACTCAACACCCTGAATAACATTTATGCCTTAATAGCTTTCGACAGCGATAAAGCACAGGCAGCAGTCCGTGAGTTAAGTCGCCTGCTTCGGCATGTGCTCTATGACAACCAGCAAGACTACGTCACTATAGACAAGGAGATAGATTTCATACGCAATTATATAGAACTGATGCGTATACGTCTTGCCGCCAATGTGAAGGTGGAAACAGAAATCAATATCAATCCCAACAGTCGGACTGAAATAGCCCCTCTCGTTTTTATATCCCTGATAGAGAATGCTTTCAAGCATGGCATATCGCCGACAAAGCCCAGTTTTATTCATATTTCCATTAGGGAAGAAGCCGACAGCATCTGCTGTGATATCATTAATAGCTATCATCCAAAGAATGAAGATGACAAGAGCGGAAGTGGCATCGGTCTGGAACAAGTGCAAAAACGCTTGGATTTGCTCTATCCCGGGAAATACGAGTGGCAAAAAGGAGTGCAAAAAGAGAGAGCCGAATATGAATCAAAACTAACGATTCATGTCTGAGTGAAATCAGATACGAATCCAGTCTTTTTACCGATACTATAAAATAAAAGAAATATGAATCTTACCTGTGCCATAGTCGATGACGAGCCTCTAGCATTAGACCTATTGGAAAGCTATGTTTTAAAAACCCCTTTCCTCACTTTGGCAGGAAAATACTCCAGTGCAGTACATGCCATGCAGGAAATCCCCGAAAAGCAAGTAGACCTGCTGTTCCTTGATATCCAAATGCCGGAACTCAGTGGATTGGAGTTCTCTAAAATGGTAGAGAACCATACCCGTATCATTTTCACTACAGCCTTTGAGCAATACGCCATCGAAGGATATAAAGTGAATGCACTCGATTATTTATTAAAGCCAATCTCCTATTTAGATTTTCTGCAAGCTGCCAACAAAGCAATGCAATGGTTTGAAATTCGTCAGCAACCCAAAGAAGAAATAGAGAGTATTTTTGTTAAGAGTGAGTATAAACTGGTACAAATCGAGCTAGAGAAAATATTGTACATTGAAGGATTAAAAGATTACGTCAAGATATACCTCGAAGACGCCCCCCGTCCCATACTTTCACTCATGAGTATGAAGGCAATGGAAGACCTTCTTCCCGAATCCCGCTTTATCCGAGTGCATCGGTCATACATCGTACAGAAGAAAAAGATCAAGATAATAGATCGTGGCAGAATAGTATTTGGCAAAACGTATATATCTATAAGTGACAGCTATAAGCAAAATTTTCAATTATTTCTCGACAAAAGAAGTATGAATTAAAGACTGTTCGTCGATAAAATATTTTTTTTCATAGAAATACGATAAATTCTTATTGCATATTAAAAATTGTTTTTTTACCTTTGCGACGAACAGATAGGAAGTTGTGAAACTTCCCCCAATAGAATAGTTTAGTTAAGTCTAGTTTAGTTTTTGTGTGAAACGCTTCCCCGTTAGCGAACGACTCGGGAAGCGTTTTTTTATTGCAATACAGGTAGTTAGAAATATAGATGCTTTTGTTTTGGACTTAAATTTAAGACAAAACGATTGTCGGAAAATTGTCGGACAAGCTTTAAAGTTGTCGGATAGTTGTCGGCAAAAAAAGTAAAAAAACATGCCAATTTTAAAACTAGTAATTATACCGACCAAGGTATTAACAAACGGTAAACATAAGATCAGAATATCGGTTGCCCATAACTCTAAAACAAGATACATTCCCACCAATTGTATTATAGATAATCTATCACAATTCAAAGATGGGCAAGTTGTCAACAAAGAGGATGCGTCATACATGAACATGAAGCTTCGTGATTTGCTTAATCACTATCAAAAAATCATTGATACCATTTTTGATGCGGATATATATTCATGTTCCGAGTTGCGCACTATCCTTTTGCAGAAGAAAGACTATTCGAGCACTACATACATACAAGCGGCCGATGAGTATATAAAAGAGCTATCGGAAGAGAAGCGGGATAAATCTAAAAAGTTATACAGGCTTGCGTCAAACTCCTTTGTGAAGTACGAAGGTGATATCATGCTTATAGCTATTACTCCCAAAAATATACGGCACTTTGAAATGCAACTAGAAGACAAAGGATTATCATCAACTACAATCAAGATATATCTGACTCTTGTAAAAGTCATCATCAACTATGCGAAGAAACGGAAGATGGTCACCTACGAAACAGATCCTTTTGATTTTTGTCGTATGCCTGCAGCAAATATCCGGAAGCTGGACTTGACTATAGAAGAAATAAAAGCTATTCGGGATGTAGAACTCAATCATTATAACCTAAGAGTGGTCCGGGACATATTTATGTTATCTTATTATCTTGCCGGAATAAATCTCGTTGATTTAAACAGTTCTGGAATATACCAGGAAGAAAACAAAAACAGGGTGAAAGGAAGACATCATTGCCCGAAAAAGTTTCGTGCAGCACGGTTTTGAACTAGGCATATCGCTTGAGATACTATAGCACTGCATAGGACAATCAATGAAAAGTAATCGCACTATCTTTAACTATTTCCGAGTTAAAATATCCACACTTTGCAGGTTCTGCAGTTTGGCGTACTTCATCTTCTTTTCTAGCTTTTTCTATTGTTTTACGTTGGCTAGCTATCATGAAATCAAACTTTGCCATCTTCCATTATTTTCAAAGCTTCAGCCCAAGTGTATCTCACTGAATTATTATAGAGATTGTGTACTCTCTTTATAATATCTGATAAATTGTACTTTTTCATTATTCTTACTCTTTTTGGATATGTCAAAAATTTGTTATTCTCGCTCAAACTCACTTACTTTGTTGTTGTTTATTGTTTGATGTTGCAAATATATAGTAATCAATTATACACGCAAATATAGTTATTAACTATATATAAATATTATTTAATTTTTGCGAAGATATGATTGCAAGAAATAGGATATGGGAAGAACTTAAGCAGTCCAAGGCTAATATTATTGGCTTGCAGAAGTATACAGATATTAGACGAGCATGGGCTAGATGGTATAATGGAATGATTGCATTAGTTGCGTCAATTGGAGCAATTGGATATAGCCTTGACGAAATAATACCCTTCATAAGCTCTATAATAGTCGGAGCCCTATCTATTGCAAAATCAATTGCTCCAAATTTCATACAGAGTGCCCAAGAATTATCAGAATTAGATGTACTATCTGATTTTTATGTTCGATACATGAACTCATTAGAAAAAATATGGTATGATTTCGATCATGATATTACAAATGAAAAAGAAGCTATGATTCGTTTTTTTGAGTTAAAAGAAACAGAATGTGATAAAGAATCGGCTTATAATCGAGGAGTTAGGCACATATCCCAAAGTATGCAGAGTAAAATAGATATAGAAGCAACAGAGTATATTAATAGAGTTTATTTTGAAAAAGAAAAGGAGGAATAAAATGTCTAAAAAAGCAAATACAAAAAGTAACCCCAGTAGTAATTCTAGGACAAACTATGGTGGAGGATTCGGTAAGGTGCATATAGTTCACGATACCCCACCCGCTCAAAACTCAATACCAACAACTAACAAAACACCACCACCCAAAAGCAAGATAAGTGGGAAATAATTTTAGACTCAGTACTAATATCAAAAAATTAACTGATTTATAAAAACTTAACATTATGAACAATGACTCAAAATATATAGAAAAAGGGATTCCTACAACAGTGTCTACACCCCCACCACCAAGAAGAGAAGAGCGCTCAATACCGAATGTAGTTAAGACACCGCCCCCTCCAAGCAAAGGAAATGAAAAAGAAAAAAAATAGTAACTGGAGTATTATTGAATTATTGGCTTATCTACCCTCTCGACAGGAACTCCTTTCTCTGACAAGAATCTTTTTAAGTAGAAAGCTATCCCTTCATTAGACATAGGTTTCTTATTATTGAGATGTTTTATTTGGTATACCAAGCCTTTAAGCTCAAATTCAGTTATCACAGGCCTATACATAATATTTAATTTTTTAGAGCTAATAAATAAAAACAAAACATGAAACATATAATATTTAATGAAGATACTGAAGATGAAGACCTAACTCAAGTCAGAAATCTTATTAAAGAAGCTATAGAAAATGACTCTATAAAAGCGACAGATACTTCAGCCAAGTAATTATATATGGAACAATTACAACTCATTCAGAGTAAGATATACGAGATACGAGGTCAGAAGGTGATGTTAGATCGTGACTTAGCAGAACTTTATCAAGTTGAAGTACGTGTATTGAATCAGTCGGTAAAACGAAATATGAAAAGATTCCCGGAGGATTTTATGTTTCAATTAACTTCTGATGAATGGAATATCTTGAAATCACAATTTGTGATATCAAGTTGGGGCGGAATACGCAAACTTCCTTATGCTTTCACCGAGCAGGGATTGGCTATGCTTTCAGGAATATTGAACTCTGACATAGCCATACAAGTAAATATCAATATTATGCGTGCTTTCGTTGCCGTGCGTCGATTGATAACTAATCCTCCTGTTGACAAAGTGGGAAAACTACAGGATGAGCTGAACGAACTAAAAGCATACATAGAGGAAGCATTTGCTGATTACAACGACATTAATGATGACACCCGTATGCAGCTTGAACTAATTAATCAAACATTGGCCGAACTGCAATCACAGAAGAAACTATCGGAAAAACCGCGTAACCCAATAGGATTTATAAAACAAGATAAGAAATAATAATATAACTAATCAATTAGAATGTATTGTATGAAAAAGTCAGTAACAGTTCTTTCTCCAAAAGCTAGTCCATCCATCCTTGAAGAGTAAAGAGTATGACTTTATCAGGATTGGTTAGAACCCATTCTAAATAAAAATAAACTAAATCAGAAAAACAATACATAGACATCAAGAACCATCTACTAAGTGCCAATGAAACACATAATATTTTAGTAAGCAATATTTAAATGCGGGGAGCTTTCCGATGTCAGCTACCCGCATTTACTTTACAGACTATCGTTGAATGTCGTGCATCAACGATAGTCCAGTTTCATTCCAAATCGTCATTAATAAACTTGGTATGGAATTATAATATTTTTAGCATCCACAGAAATCTTATAGATGCCGTCAGCACCTTTCTCACGAATCAATGGAACGATACGTGCTTGCCGGGCATCAGGATTATCACCGTCACCCCATACATGGTAAATATAATAATATTTACCATCTTTTCCTTCAAACACATCTCCATGGCCTGAACCCTTCTCACCCACGATGTCACGGCGGATAATAGGATTACCGGAGTACTTTGTCCAAGGTCCCATGGGTGAACTAGCTGTAGCATAACCCACAGCATAATCCGGATCTTTATAATGATTAGCCGAATAAAAGAGGTAGTAGACGTCATCCCACTTCACCACTGTCGGTCCTTCCATAATCCAGCTGGTGTTATAGTTATACATCCTTTCCCACGGTTCGGTAAGATCCAAACATTTTTTCAGTGTATTCGAGTCAATGGTTCCGGTTGCCATATTGAATTCTGCCACCCAGATAAAGTTGCCCCCACCAAAACGTACGTGGTAAAGATAGTATTTCCCATCCTTGTCTTTGAATAGAAATGGATCGATATTTCCTGCGGAAGAATCAATCGACGTCACTTTATCTTGTGTGAAAACGCCCGTCATAGCGCTTGCATGAGCTATCGCTACATGCTCATTAGCTGTATAGAGAAAATAATATGTATTGCCTTCTTTATACCATTGTGGTGCCCAAAATCCTGTACTGCCATAAGTACTCCCCCATTCCGGCCCGAGAATAAAACGGTAAGTGTCTTTCACACCCGTAGTCCACTTCTTCAAGTCATCAGACATCAGTACAGTAAATCCCCGTGACGATTGATTGCCTGTTTGTGAAGTTCCCGACATGTAATAAGTCCCATTATCCAAGAAAATAGTTGGATCAGCATAAGAGATTTTTTGTTTTTTCTCAGTAGTGCTACCTCCTCCATCATCCGGCACAATACTTTTAGCATCGGAACTCCCACAAGAGCTAAAAAAGTATACAACTGCCGCCATATATAAATACTTATATTTCATACCAATTGTTTTTATTCATTTATTTCCGGACAAACTGCCTTGATTGAGGGTTGTCCTTTGTCCACATAAGGCCATCCGTCGCTGCCCCAAAGTACCTGATCGAGGAGTACTACCCGCCCCTCTTCAGGTCGATCAGCACGAAAGGCATGATAAAGCGTCCACGTATCTCCTTTGTCATCTTCTAACAAAATGGAGTTATGGCCCGGCCCCACAAATGCGCTGCTTTTAGAGATAACAACGGTGTAAGCATTGTCCATCATCTTACCTCCATTTTTAGAGAGATAAGGTCCTGCCAAATTCTTCGAACGCCCAACCACCATCCTATAAGTACTTTTTGCCCCTTCGCAACAAGAACCAACGGAAGCAAAAAGGTAATAATATCCATTCCGTTTCCACAGATTAACCCCCTCAAAGGCAGTACCCGCTATTTGCTGCTTAGTTTCAAGCTTCGGTGTAATAGTCAGATCATTCGTCAAGTTTAGTTCCATAAGATAAAGCCCGTAAAAGCTCCCCCATAGCATATAATACTTACCGTCTTCTTCATATAGAAATTCGTCTATTGAATTCTCTACATTGACATCTTCGCTACTAAATATAACACCTTTGGCTTTGAAAGGGCCTTCCGGGTTATCAGCCGTAGCATATCCAATGGTACTTACCCAAGGTTTTCCCCATTTAGCAAGTGAATAAAGCAACAAATATTTCCCGTTGATGTATCTTATCTCTGGTGCCCAAAGCGAAGCCCCATCCACATCCGTTGGTCGAGTTTTATTTGTAAATACAGTTCCTCGTTGCTCCCAGTTTACCAAATCTTTTGAACGATAAATCGGTAAATTACGAATGTTTTCTGTTCCATATAGATAAAAATATCCATTACTGGCACGCAAAGCTGTAGGATCAGGCACAGAAACCGGAATAACGGAATTATAATACTTGTCCGGTACCGTTTCATTTTTTGTTTCGTTATATTCATTTTTGCTCGCAGAACAGGAACATAGGAGAAAGCAAAATATAGGAAACACGTATTTGATGAATGAATCTTTCATGGTTTATTTATTAAAACTCAAGAGAGAAAAAATAAAACTGTTTTGCAAAAGAAAGAGAAGGCAAACAATCTGCCTTCTTCTTTCTTTTTGATCTATCGAACGGATTAATTGTAACCCGGATTCTGAGTAAGATGATCTATTTGCACTGCATTAGCCGGAATAGGCAAAATCCAATAGTTATCTCCTCCCCATTTATAAGAGTAAGTCACTTTACCCCACCATTGGCTCATGCCATTAACCGCTCCATTGTCATCTGTCGTGGCAAATTTCAGGTCTTTCCATGTTTTCCAACGAAGTTCATCGAAGAACACTACGTCCTCAGCCAAAAGTTCCCAATGGGACTCCTTCATAATACGTTGCTTCAAGTCATCCTTACCTGCTACTTGAGTATAGGTATTTGAATTCAGAGGTTGTGCACCGGCGCGATTACGCACTTCATTTACCTTATTAACAGCCTCATCTGTCTGTCCCGCTTCATTTAAAGCTTCCGCCCATAGCAGCAAGATTTGTCCATAACGAATAAGCGGGAGGTCAACGGGTGAATAATTCACGATAAGTTCCATCCCTTCACCCACAAATTTACGATTAGTATAGTAAGCCATAGCAGTGATATCAGTGGCATAATCATAGGTAGGAGCATTCAACGTACGATAAGGGAAACGGTATGTGTAGTTTGTGGCTACTCCGCTGATACCACCCGAATAAATACTGTAAGGTGTTACGACAGATGCACCAAGACGTGGATCCCGATTGGAATAAGCCTTTAATATCCTGGCTTCATTACCGCTCTTCAGGTATTTGCTCATATCGGCACCATTCTTCTCTGCATTCGCATATTCCGAGTCAGTAAGTCCATCACGATAGAAGTACACGGCACGCGCTTTAGGAGTCATACTGCTATAACCGGGAATATAATCGTCCCAATTAAAAGGACTTCCGTCAGCATTCTCGTAGGAATCTACGAAACGGGGATTGACAATGTAGTTTGTCCATCCAAGACCTACACCCGAACCATCATTCGGCAGACAACGGCTCCCATAGAAGTGATTCTTTTGGTGGGAACTGCTACCATTGTCTTTATCGGTACATTGGATAGAGAAGATCATCTCGTCACAGTGTTCATTCGCCAATTTGAATAATTGTTTATACGAATTTGTACCGCTACCCGTATAGAGTTTGTAGCCACAATCTTTTACCGATTGGAAGTCATTAATCGCTTTCTGCCACTGTTTTTGCCACATGTAGACAATACCACGCAAGGCGTAAGCGGCACCTTTGGTTATATGCCCGTAGTTATCGTCACTACTGCTGTATTTATCCGGCAGATTCTTGTCTTCAATACAAAGCGTGAGGTCGGTCACCAAGTTAGCCCACATCTCATCTTGTGTACATTGTTTGGCATTTTTCGTATCATCGGTGCTGGTGAGTGCCTTTGTGTAATAAGGGATATTACCATAGAGTGCATTCAGACGGTAATACCACCATGAGCGCAAAAAGCGGGCTTCCGATACTAAACGTGACCTTTCACTCTCGTCCATATTGGGCACATTAGGCATATTTTCTATCACATCATTAGCGCGAAAGATGCCGGCATAGTATACCTGCCACCAGCGCGTGCTTGCTCGATCGTTAGTAGAGGTATTATTACCCAATAAGGAACCGAATCCTCCGACCCAGTTGGCATCAAGGTCCATCATATATGACCAGGTATCCCACCAACCTAACCAAGCGTCATTATATCCATAATACAACATATTGTAAACGCCGTTTACGCTCTGTTCAGCCATTGTGGCATTTCCCCATACGGCACCTGAAGCTGCTTGATCAGAAGGTGTTAGATCCATATTCACACACCCCATAAAACACAAGCCTAAGCCGGTCGTCAGTGCCAATCGTTTATATAGTTTTTTGATTGAATTTTTCATTGAATCGCCTCCTCATTTTAAAATGTAACATTAATACCAAAAGCATATTGCCGGATAGGGAAATAACCGTTTCCTGCAGCCATCTCCGGGTCAAGACCTTTAAATTTGGTGATAGTCAACAAGTTTTCACCCGTTGCATAGATTCGCAAATTCTGTACATACAATTTCTGCATCCATTTGGAAGGGAAAGTGTAACCTACAGTCAGGTTCTTCAACTTCAAATAATTACCGTTGTGCAACCACAATTGGCTGGATGTCTCGGTTTGAGCAGTACCACCGATTGTCAAACGTGTATTCTGGGAGTTGATGTTGGTACGGGGATCTGAAGGATTTTCAGGATCGTAGAAGTAATGATCGTTAGCCACATCCTGACCAATACCATAGCAACGGGTCAAACGCGTACTGTTCAAACTCTGTTCCCACCAGGAGATCTTAAAGCCTGCGGCTCCTGCCCAGCTCATAGCAAAGTCAAATCCCTTCCAATTGGCACTTGCCTGAAGTCCATAATAATACTTCGGTTTGGAAGAACTATTTTGGAAATTGCGGTCGTTGTCATTACCATAAACTTTATCACCATTGCTATCGGCATATATTACGTCACCATACCAAATACCATTCTTTCCGATAGTCTTAGCCGGATAAAAACTATAACCTGCGGCTACCATAGCCTTTAACCATTCCATATCCTTCTCGGTACGGATCATTCCATCTTTCGGTCCACCGTTCAAGTTCACCGAACCGTCAGCGTTAAAGTAACTGCCATTTCCTTTATAGAGGTTTAGCATATAATATTCATTGATGGTATGCCCTTCGAGTACGCGTTGATTACCACCTGTGGATACGTCACCAATATTTGTGGAATAAACGCCATTCGTCCAACCGCGTTTCAATGCACCTTTATATTTCGTTACCTCATTTTTGTTTAGAGAAAAGTTAGCATTGACGCTATAATGGAAATCTCTCAGATTGTCTTGCCAACCCAGTGTCAACTCAAGTCCCCGGTTGGTTACTTCTGCAATATTTTGATATGGAGAAGTAAAATAAGCTAAAGTCGTGGATAAAGAAGGCTGATAAAGAATACCGTTCGTCACTTTATTGTACCACTCAATGGTCCCATTCAAACGATTCTTCAGCGTGGTTACATCCAAGCCGATGTTAGTTACAGCTGTCGTTTCCCATTGCAGATTGGAATTGGAGAACGAAGACATTCCGAAGCCCGAATTCACGTCATCTCCGAATACATAGTTCTTTACGGCATAAAGAGATTGGTATGCGTAATAACTATTGATGGCACTATTACCGAGCTTACCCCAAGAAGCACGCAACTTTAAATTGTCGAAAAGATTGAGATCTTTCATAAACTCCTCTTCCGAAATACGCCAACCGGCAGAGAACGAAGGGAATGCACCCCAACGATTTGCTTTAGCAAAACGGGAAGAGCCATCGTAACGTATATTAGCTTCAAAAAGATAACGTGAATCGTAGGCATAATTCACACGACCGAACCATGAACGGGTAGCCAACTCTCTCGTATAACCGGAAAGATAACTAGGTGTCGTCATGGCATTGAAATCAATCAACGTGGGGTTTACCATACCCTTTTTACAGACGTCAATTACTCTCTGCCACCAGCGATATTCTTCATAACCGCCCATAGCCGACACATCATGCTTACCGCCGAATTTCTGGCTATAATTCAATACAGCATTACTTTTCCAGCTTTGTTCGTAATTCCGCCAATCATAGACTTTAGCTTCTGCCAATTCAGCCGATGTAGCGGGATGATTTGTTACTGTTCCGCTCAAGAAATTCATGCGTGGCTTATAGTCTGAATTATAGTAAGTCTGCTCGTCGCGGAAGTTATCATAATAAAAATTATAGGTAAAATTAAAATGTTTCAAGAAGTCTATTTTCACAAAGGGATTCACATAAAACTTTGTCTGCTTCTTAGCTCCATCTTGCGTGTCAATGAAATAAAGTGGATTCGTAGCGGAAGCATCTTCTTCTGTAGAAGCCACAGCGCCATAGTAACCATTATAGAGAGGATAAGTACCAGGATTTGCTTTCTTCATTTCGGTACCTGTCAGGTTGTCTATATTGTTACGTTCCTGATCGGTGTGATAGCCCCATGCACGTATTCCCGCGGTAAGAAATGGAGAAATCTTCGATTCCATATTGGAACGCATATAATATTTTTGCATGCCCGAGTTGGGTGCAATACCCGGATTATTGAGATAAGTCGTACTGAAACTGTAGCTGGTACGTTTCTCCGAACCCACCACCGAAACACTGTGTTCCTGCATCCATTTGGGATTGTAAAGAACGTCGTACCAATCTGTATTCGGATAAGCAACATAATTAGGATAGCCGGAAGCGGAAATGCCGTTAGGATCTTTTTCAGCTGCACGCCATGCATCAATATTGCTTTGACTATAGAGTGTAGCAGTACCACTGCCTTCACTTGCTTCATTGAACAGTTCCATATAATCGGCATAATTAGACACCTGACGAATCAGTTTTGCAGGCGTATTCAGAGAGAACTTACCGGAGTAAGTCACACTGATCTTTCCATCCATCGCTCCCCGCTTGGTTGTCACCAATATAACGCCATTCGCTGCACGATTACCATAAATGGCACAAGAAGCCGCATCTTTCAATATAGATATAGTAGCAATATCGTTCGGGTTAATCTGATTCAAAGACATTTCCATACCATCCACCAAGATCAACGGACTGGATGTATTCAACGTACCTATACCACGAATCGAAACGCTTGCGCTCTCTTCATTTGGCTTCGAGCCTGTAGTCATGATATTCAAACCGGCTGCCATACCCGAAAGAGCATTCGCCACCGTGGTAACAGGACGTGAAAGTGCCTGATCCTTAAAATCGACTGTGGAGACAGAACCGGTCAAATTAACTTTCTTCTGCGTACCATAACCCACAACCACTACCTCATCCAAGACTTTAGGATCTTCTTTCATGGTTACCAATATAGGAGTGCCATTGAAAGTACGTTCCTGAGATACCATTCCGATAAAGGAGAACTGAACAACATCCCCCACTTTTCCTTTTAATGAAAAATTCCCGTAGAGATCTGTCATGACACCTGTTGTAGAGCCTTTGAGTATAACACTCACGCCTATCAAGGGCTCATCATTTGCATCTTTCACCTTACCAGTGATATTGCCATTCTGCGCGTATGCTGTAAAAGCAAAAACTGCGAAAAATAAAAATAAGATTTTCTTGATCATTTTTTACTGAATTAGATTTATAACTATGCGAAAGCTCTAGTATCGCCTTTTATCTGCATACTAGAAAAGAACAAAGGTTATTACATATTTACATCATAGGCCTCTATTTTTAATGTGTTTGTAAATTTGTATACAAACAAAAATAGAGAAACAGCTATAATATTGGGGGAAAAATAGAGTCAATAGATAGAACAATATGAGCAAGGTTTCTTTTTAATTAGAATATAAGGGGACTTTAGTTCTCTCATTTCATTTTTTGAACTAAAACTACCATTATCCGGCACGACAATATAATATTTTAATAACCTGTTAGCGGAATTAATCGAATATTCACCCGACAACTTCCATTAAAAAATAAATGCTTTACATTTGTAGCAAATACGATATTTTATATGAAAAAAACTTGTTTTATTTCTATTCTGCTTCTTTGTCATTTATTTGTTTGCACAGCACAAGTAAAGACCACCCCGACAAAAAGAGCTGAGACATCTATCTCAAATTCAAAAAGCGATGCAAAGGTAGCATTACAGTTTACCAACAATTACGTTGCTTTTTGCTCAAGCAAACAGCGCATAAAAGTCAGTCAATGGGTTGAAAACAATAAACTATTGACAAATCACTTCAAATCTGCATACATCAAACTTGTCAATTCAGCACTGAAATCAGATCCGGAACTAGGACTGGACTTTGACCCTATATTGGATGCTCAAGATTATCCTGAAAAAGGATTCAATATTATCAACTATGATAGCGCAACCGGGTATGTTACGCTCAACGGTAAAGACTGGCCTGCATTTGTTCTCGTTATCAGGATAGTTAAGCAAGGAAATAAATGGCTGGTCGATGGCTCGGGAGTTATCAATATACCTGAAGAAAAAAGAGCTAAAAGATAAATTTAGTATAGATGAAGGACCCACAAAACAATTTGCAGTATTTCACATTCAATAAAACAATAAAATGACAATCTTATGAAAAAATTATTCTGGCTTTTAATCATTCCTCTATTAATGTTCGCATCATGTTCAAAAGGCGAAGATGACAATACGACTAAAGTTCTTTCGATATGGAAACAAGATGCAGGGGACAAATCATATTGGTTTCAGTTTACCGACAAAAACACTGTTTTATACACAGCAACAGATAAAGGAAATAAACCATACAACTATCTGGGTGAAACTTTTGAATATAAGCAAGTAGATAATACCATTACGATTTATAAGAATTCACCTGCTCCGAAAGCAATATGGCTATCCGGAAGCATCAGTGACAATACAATGAATTTAAGTGGAGATAGCCAAACTTTTGAACTCACAAAATACATTGTGTTATACGATTAACCGTTTATCTAATAAATCAGACCATTCGTCTATTCGTATATTGAAATTGAATGCTACAAGGTACATTTGCTCATCATTTTAAAGAATACTAAGTTAAGGCTAATAATTCTTATGCTCGTGATGAGTAAGTAGCATTATTTCATTTTCATTAAAGCAAAAACATTTTCGTAAAATTCTCAATTTGTACCGACCTCGCTTGAGATAAGCGGGGTCTTTTTATGACATAGAGAGTAAGTTCCTCCCTTAAAAACCCTTTTTCACAAAGTTTTTTGCCGGTTTTGCAAGAGTTTTACTCGAATTATAGGGTATTTTTACCCTTATTTTCCACCTTTCTTATCTCTCAAAAAGCCATTTGGTGTAAGTATTTTGCGGCATTTTTATCTTCTTTTTATACCGCTTATATTGCTTACCCACAGCTGTGGCGCAACTTACCCACAGCTGTGGTTCACGTGCGTCACAATTGTGGAGCACATTACCCACAATCGTGGGTAACTGAAAGAGAGCATGTATTGTACTAAGAAAAACGGTCTGTATATATGTGAGAGACTGTTTTATTGCGAAAAGGGAAGGGAAGGTAAGGGACTAAAAAAGGGGATTGGTAGTGGAAAAACAGTAGGGTGCAATTAAATTTAATTGCACCCTGCTGTTTCGTTTAATTGCACCCTTGTATTCCACTGTATGTCAATCGCTTAAGTCGATTAGTGCAATTGGTGCAATTAAAATATGCAAAAAAACTCCGGGAGAGAGTAAAAACTATTGGTTTATTCTGTTTTACAGATGATAAAGGAGATGAATTAGAATATAGGACCAATAAAACAGATTAAAACAGAATTAAATTCCATTTCATTAGACTTTCTTGTACTATCATTCGTAAGAATGTAACTTTGCCCCCACATTATATTAAAGTAGGCGTACAAAAAACAAGTTATGGCAACAAGAAAATTCAAATTTGATACTTTACAACTCCACGCAGGACAGGAGCCCGATCCGTTTGTAGGATCATGTGCAGTGCCCATTTATCAGACAGCAGCATTCGCTTTTAAAGATTTTGCAACAGCCAAAGTGGTTGCTACAGGTGAAGAACCGGGATTTGAATATTCCAGAATCAGCAACCCAACGGTAGATGTACTGGAAAAGAGAATCGCGGTATTGGAGGGAGGAAGTGCTGCCATGGCTACTGCATCTGGTGCTGCCGCAATCTCTTATGCAGTAATGAATATTGTGCATGCGGGAGATGAAATCGTTGCCTCTAAAAGTTTATATGGAGGTTCTTTCAACCTCTTCGAAAGTACCTTGCCTAAATACGGCATCAAAACGACTTTCGTTGATCCGGATGATCCCGAAAACTTTGCAAAAGCTATAAACCAGAATACCCGCGCCATATTTATAGAGACATTAGGAAATCCGAATCTTAACGTGATTGATTTCGAAGCAGTAGGACGTATTGCGAAAGAACATCGGATACCTCTTATTGTAGATAACACGTTTGGTACTCCTTATCTTTTCCGTCCATTGGATTTCGGAGCAAATATCGTAGTACATTCGGCGACTAAGTACATCGGAGGACATGGTACAACTATCGGCGGAGTTATTGTTGATGGTGGTAACTTCGATTGGAGCAACGGATTATTTCCTGAGTTCACTACTCCTGACCCTTCTTGCAACAATACGGTATTTTGGGATCGCTGGGGTAATGTGCCCGATGCCGGTAATATCGCCTATATCACAAAATGCCGCTTGCATTATATGCGCGATATGGGCGCTGCACTTAGTCCGTTCAACGCTTTCTTATTGTTGCAGGGCTTGGAAACACTCTCTTACCGCATGGATAAGCAGGTTTCCAATGCCAAGAAGATAGCGGAATATCTTGAGCAGCATCCACACATTGAGTGGGTGGCTTACCCGGGATTAGCTTCGAACAAGTATCATCATCTTGCAGAGAAGTATCTACCGAAAGGTCCGGGTGCGATTATCTCTTTCGGAGTGAAAGGCGGATATGATAACGCAACGAAACTGGTTGAATCCACACAATTATTTTCTTTCTTGGCGAACGTAGGTGACTCACGTTCTCTGATCGTGCACCCGGCAACGGTGACGCACGGACAGCTGACGGAAGAACAACGTCGTTGGGCGGGAATTCGTCCCGAACAGATCCGCTTGTCCGTTGGTACCGAAGATATCGACGATTTAATTTGGGATTTGGAAGAGAGCCTCAAGAAAGTATTTCACGAATGACCCTAACCAAGACGGGAATATGAATTAATCAAGATATTCCCTTTTGCATATATCCACACATAGTGCAAAAAACGACAGAAGCAGAGGACCGAAAATCACTCCCATAAAGCCGAATAAGGATAAGCCGATAAAGACGCCGAATACGGTGATTAAAGGGTGTGTGTCGGCCATTTGCTTTTGCAACATGAACCGGATAAGATTGTCGACATTAGTCACAATTATAGAAGTATAAGCCAATAGTCCTATAGCTTGAGGCCAGCTACCCAACAAAGCGAAGTAGATAGATAACGGAACCCAAACCAATGCCGTACCTACAATAGGGATTATAGTGGTGAAACAGGTGATTATCCCCCAAAAGAAAGCATTTGGAACACCGAAGATAAAGTATCCCGCCATAGCAATTCCTCCCTGAATGACAGCCAACAATGGAATGCCTAAAGCATTTGCCTTGACAATGTTATAGACTTCTTTTAGCACGTAGGTTTTGTTCTTATCACTGAAAGGTAACAGACCATAAACGTACTTTTCCATTTTATCACCACCCGAAAGCATAAAGAAGAGCACAAAAATCAGAATAAAGAGATTCATGACAAAGCTGCCTAAACCGGAAACAAGTGCTTGTCCCACTTGGGTTAGAAAGTTGACTATGGCAGACAGATTGTTCTCACTCAAGACGTTATATCCTGTCTTTTGATGAATTAAATCGGTTATATGCTCGGTAGAACTGATAATTGCAGCTTGGTCTATGCTAATGCCGTCAACTTTATTCAGCAGCATCCATACCAACAATGATAAGGGGATGAGAAAGAGAAGGATTGTTTCACCGACAAGAAGCAAAGCAGCCAGTGTATGCTTCATCCGCTTCTTCTCCGTAAGATAAATCAATTGTTTTCTCAATAAGACATAGATGGTGAAAGCACCTAATATGCCACTCAGATAGGGTATCATTTTAAACAGAAGAACCACTCCCAATGTAATGACAACAATGATAAGTGCGTACTTCCAATAGAGCTTATTTTCTTTCATAACGATTTGCCTGCAACAGCTGATAGATTATGCGCAAATATAGAGTTTTTTTATTTTGAAAGATCAATTGTGGAAAAAGAAAAATCACTCTTCTTATAGCTTGTATAAAAAGAGTGATTGTATATAAGAAAAGAGACAAATCGTAATGATTATGCTCCGTACATCTTAGCTCTGAGTTCTTTGATATGATCGGAAGTGATATATTCATCATACTCCATCATCTTATCTATAATACCGTTAGGAGTCAGCTCGATAATTCTGTTAGCAACGGTCTGAATGAATTCATGGTCGTGTGAAGAGAACAGAATATTACCTTTATAAGCTTTCAGATTATTGTTGAATGCCTGTATGGATTCCAAATCCAAGTGATTGGTCGGCGTATCGAGTACCAAGCAGTTGGCATTGCGCAATTGCATACGTGCTATCATACAACGCATCTTCTCTCCTCCCGAAAGTACACTTGCTTTCTTCAAGACTTCTTCACCTGAGAATAACATACGTCCCAAAAATCCTTTCATATAGACTTCATTGCCTTCACCAAACTGGCTTAACCAATCCACCAAGTTCAAATCGGTATTGAAATAGTCGGTGTTGTCTACAGGAAGATAGGCGGTCGTGATAGTCACCCCCCAGTCATAATGCCCTGCATTTGGTTTCATCTCACCGTTGATAATCTCGAAAAGAGCGGTCATCGCACGCGGATCGTGTGACAGGAATACTATTTTATCTCCTTTTTCGACATTGAAATTCACATCGCGGAAGAGTACCGTACCGTCGTCCATTATCTTCGTCAAGCCCGATACTTCGAGAATTTGATTACCCGGTTCACGTTCGGGAGTAAAGATAATACCCGGATATTTACGGGAAGATGGTTTGATTTCCTCCACATTCAGCTTCTCCAGCATTTTCTTACGACTGGTAGTCTGCTTGCTTTTTGCCACATTGGCACTAAAACGGCGAATAAATTCTTCCAATTCCTTACGCTTTTCATCGGCTTTAGCTTTCTGGTTCTGTTGTTGACGCAAAGCCAGCTGACTGGATTCGTACCAGAAGCTATAGTTACCGGCGAACATATTGATTTTTCCAAAGTCAATATCTACGGTGTGAGTACAGACAGAGTCAAGGAAGTGACGGTCGTGACTTACGACCAACACCGTATGTTCAAAATTAGCAAGATATTCTTCAAGCCAGGTTACGGTATCCATATCCAAGTCATTAGTCGGCTCATCCAGCAACAGGTTATCGGGATTACCAAACAAAGCTTGAGCCAACATGACACGGACTTTTTCTTTACCGCTCAAGTCGCCAACCATTACATAATGCTTGTCTTCTTTAATACCCAATCCACTAAGTAAAGCAGCAGCATCACTTTCGGCATTCCAACCGTCAAGTTCTGCAAATCTTTCTTCCAACTCGGATACTCTCAGTCCATCTTCATCGGTGAAGTCAGCCTTGGCATATAATACTTCACGTTGCTTTATAATATCCCATAGTATACTGTGACCCATCATCACAGTATCCATGACAGTATGTGCGTCCCATTTGAAGTGGTCCTGACTCAAAACGGAAAGGCGTTCGCCCGGACCTAACATAATAGAACCGGTTGTCGGATCAAGATCTCCGGATATTGTACGTAAGAATGTGGATTTTCCGGCTCCATTCGCGCCGATTATTCCGTAGCAGTTTCCACTGGTAAACTTCATATTTACCTCATTGAACAAAACTCTTTTACCAAACTGTACGGAGACATTAGAGACTGTAATCATCTTATATTCTGTTTATTTCTACCTATTGCGGGCACAAAGATAACCTTTTTCGACGAATACCCGTAAAAATACGCTGTCAATGTGACATGAAAATATTACCTTTGCGGCGTTTTTGGCAACAGAAGCCATTCTGGCAAAGTATTTGTTGCTTCTTCAGCGATATTATAGAATGTGCGATTTGAAATAAATCCGATTCGCCCCATTAATATAAGAATAACAAGAATATAGATATGGATCCAAAAGAAAAACGAACAATCAAAGACGAAGAATTACAGACAGATAGCCCGGTAAACGAAACTGCGGCAAACGATTTTGCAGAGGAAGCTGTTCAGGAAGAGACTCAAAAGACGGAAGATACGACCGAAGAAGTTGATACGGCAAAGGAACTGGAAGATGCAAAACAACAGTTGGATGAGCAGAAAGATAAATATCTAAGACTCTCCGCTGAGTTTGACAACTACCGTAAACGGACAATGAAAGAAAAAGCCGAGCTTATTTTAAATGGTGGTGAAAAAACTATCGGTAGTATTCTGCCTATTGTAGACGACTTTGAGCGTGCCATTAAGAATATGGAGACCGCAACTGACGTGGAAGCGGTAAAGACGGGCGTTGAACTGATTTACAACAAATTCATTGCCGTATTGGGACAAAACGGCGTGAAAGTAATTGAGACGAAAGATCATTCATTGGATACGGACTACCACGAAGCTATTGCCGTTATACCCGCTCCGAGTGAAGATTTAAAAGGTAAAATTATAGATTGCGTACAAACCGGATACACCTTGAATGAGAAAGTAATCCGTCACGCCAAAGTAGTGGTAGGAGAATAACTCAACTTATATGGAAAAAAGAGATTACTATGAGGTGCTTGGCGTAGATAAGAGTGCGTCGGCTGATCAGATAAAAAAGGCCTATCGGAAAAAAGCAATTGAATTCCACCCCGACAAGAATCCGGGGGATAAGGTAGCTGAAGAAAAGTTTAAAGAAGCAGCGGAAGCATACGAGGTGTTAAGCGATCCGGATAAACGCGCACGTTACGATCAGTTCGGTCATGCCGGAGTAGGTGGCGCCGCAGGTAATGGCGGCCCGTTCGGAGGATTCAGCGGTGGCGGCATGTCAATGGATGACATTTTCTCCATGTTTGGTGATATCTTTGGCGGTCATGGCAGTTTCGGAGGTGGCTTTGGAGGCTTTGGCGGCGGTTTCGGGGGTGGCGGAAGTCAACGTGCCCGTTACAGGGGTTCCGATCTTAGAGTAAAGGTTAAACTGACCTTGAAAGAAATCTCCACCGGAGTTGAGAAAAAATTCAAGTTGAAGAAATATGTTCCTTGTAACCATTGCCATGGTTCGGGAGCGGAAGGTAGCGGTGGTACGGAGAGTTGTCCGACCTGTAAAGGTAGCGGTACGGTCATTCGCAACCAGCAGACTATCCTCGGTACAATGCAGACCAGGACAAATTGTCCAACTTGCGGCGGTGAAGGAACGATTATCAAAAATAAATGTCACGAATGTTCGGGAGAAGGTATTGTTTACGGTGAAGAACTGGTAACCGTTAAGATACCGAAAGGTGTAGCCGAAGGCATGCAACTCTCGATGGGTGGAAAAGGTAATGCGGGCAAACGCAATGGCGTACCGGGTGATTTGCTGATTATGGTGGAAGAAGAACAGGATAAAGAGTTGATTCGCGACGAGAATGATTTGATATACAATCTGCTTCTTAGTTTCCCGACCGCCACATTGGGTGGTGCCGTTGAAGTGCCGACAATAGAGGGTAAAGTGAAAGTGAAAATAGATTCCGGTACACAACCGGGCAAGGTGCTGCGTTTACGCGGTAAAGGTTTGCCTAGCGTGAATGGATACGGTACGGGAGATTTATTAGTGAACATCAGCGTGTATGTACCTGAAACATTGACTAAGGAAGAAAAGAGCACGCTCGAGAAGATGGAGGAGTCGGATAATTTCCGCCCAAATGCTTCTATTAAAGAAAAGATATTCAAAAAATTTAAGTCATTATTTGACTAAAGCATTATCGCATTTCATGCTTTGCCTATGCGAAAAAAGATCTTTCGGAATAGCAGTAAAGAATGAATCGACAGAGGGAGCAACGAAGCACGTACTCTTATCGAAAAGAAGGTATGCTAAAATTAAAATAATAAACCCTTGTTACATGTCGTAGCAAGGGTTTATTATTTAATTCAAGAAGTAGTATTGAATATCTGCCTTCATCTTTTACGCCAGAGAATATACCTAGTTAAAAAGATTGGGAAAGTACAACGCCCCCCTCGAGATTACCGTTTAATAAGTCCCAGTTTTATATTCAGTTTGAAATAATAGACTCCATTTTCTCTTTCCAGAAAACCATATTTATCTTTATCTACGTTTCCTTTCTCGAAACGGGTATTTTGATAGAGAAAATCGGCAAAAGCCTGGTAATTGGAACGATGGTAACACAGCACATCCCCACTCCCATCAACAAGAAACAATCCTTCAACGGCAGAGTCAACGCCATTGTATATTTTAGCAGGACGCATTCCCAACGCAAGAGCCATCAAAAATTGTTTCATCTTAAATTCATAGAAACCATGCTTGCTGATCAACTCTTCTTTGATCTTCAACGGATTGATTTCTTTTATCCTCTCTGTCAGATCGCGGACACGGGTTATTCCATCAAGATGCATCATACGCACCATCTCTGCCAATACACGCGGAAAATGAAGGTCGATCATTAACAGATTGCTTCGGAATACTCGATCAGCTACATCTGAATATTTCAATACACCGCCAAGACGCTCAATCATCATCATGCGTTCCGCCACTTCAGTGGGAGATTCCGGTAAAGCATTGATCTTATTCACAGTAGGAGTTGCAAACTTGATACCGGATTGTTCCAACTTCAGATTAGCAGCTCTGCCTCCATCCAACAAAGGATTCATGGAGCTCAACCGACAGCGCACATTAAAGCCGCATAGAGGAGCATCGGAATGCCAAAATGCAACCGAGAAATCGGTACGGTCTTCCGTCTTGGCTTCCAAGTCATAAATAGCCACCGTATTTAAGAAAGTCTCCACTGTATCGGACACTTCTACATATTCGTCTACCGAAGGTGATTTCAGCAATTCATAGATTTCACTTGCGGCGGCAGCAAAGTCTTTACGGGGAATAGACTGTTCACCCGTCTCACTGGAAATACGAATCTCTTTATCCTCCACATAATAGAAACGGGAACCGTCATGTTCTTCACGTTTTATCATGCTGACCGGCCATTTTACAGTCTCGTCTTTGCGAGCTGCAGGTGTACCGGGAGATACTTCTCCATCGGCAAGTAACCGGAAAAAAGTATATAGTTCACCCAATTCACGTTTTATTGCTTCAAAAGCCATATTGTATAAATTCAGTTGTTTACTCTACAAAGGTAGAAAAAAACAGTAAAAACAGATAAAAGCACTGAACCATTTAGATTGAGAAGCGTTTGTTAGACCGAAGTTACGTATAATTTAAAGACTGACAATTATGGAAAAAAATGAGAAACCGGTCATCGTCAAAGTTTTCCCTGACGGGCCTTACGAAGTAAAAGGCGACTTTACTTTTATTGGGAAAGATGGTAAAGAGATTTCAAACAATGGTACCATCCACCTATGCAGATGTGAAGCTTCAAAAAACAAGCCATTCTGCGATGGTTCCGATCACACTGTAAATTTTAAAGATGGTGTTGAATAATTAGGAGACGCCGTAAGAAGAGACATTGCACCTCATTAGCATAATGACTGAGTATACATAACTATTCATCAAGAAATGCATTGCCCCTTCTTTTTACAATTTCTCTTTTTCATTTAGGGAAAACGGAGCGTTTCCACCTTTTCAAGTCTAGCTTTTAATTTTGGCATTGCCGACATACGAATACGTAAAGTCATACTGCAATCCATATCATATTCCTGCTTCAGTATTTCGGGTTCTTCTTCTTTCACAATACGCATTACATCATTCATAAACGGGTATTCAAAAAGCACTGTGATCATTTCGTCAACGGTCTCTTCCACGATCTGCGCATTAGCTATAGCTTCGGCAGCAGCAGCTTTATAAGCAACAATCAGTCCGCTGGTACCCAACTTTATTCCACCAAAATAGCGCACTACAATAATTAGTATATTTGTCAGTTCATTCGAATTGATTTGACCAAGAATAGGCTTACCGGCTGTACCCGAAGGTTCTCCATTGTCATTGGCGCGAAAGACATTACGCTCATGACCCAGCACATAAGCGTAGCAGACATGCCGGGCGTCATAATATTTTTTCTGATAATGATCCACCTGCTCTTTTATTTCTTCAACGGTCTTTACCGGTAAAGCTATTGCAATGAATTTACTTTTCTTTTCCGTATAAATACCTTCTGCAAGAGTGGTTATCGTCTTATATACATCTTCAGCCATGATGCAAAGATAAACATTTAAAGTGATTTCTTTACTTTCTCTCTCCTATCGCCGATCTACCGGATGCTATAATCCCGCCATTCTTATGTTTATACACATTCCGGATTCAATTAAATAAAGAGCTTACTTATATTCTCTCTGATATCAGTGACATAGATTCTCTGCCACTAAAGGAAACTCCAACGTTTATGCCTATCGAATGAGATAAAGAGTATATTTGCAAGCGGATTAATACTCAACAATGAAGAAAGTAATCATCGCAATAGACTCCTTTAAAGGTAGCCTGAGTTCTTTTGAAGCGGGAGAGTCAGCCGCCAAAGGTATTAAACGCATCTTTCCTGAATGCGAGGTGATATCCATTCCTGTATCCGATGGTGGTGAGGGGCTGACAGATGTGCTCACAGCCGCTACCTCTGGTAAGAAAGTGATGCTTCAAGCGCATGATCCGCTCATGAACTTGCGCCAGACTTACTACGGAATATCGGGAGACGGCAAGACCGCCTTTATTGAGATGGCTAATATCAGTGGACTTACGTTAGTCCCTTTGGAGCAAAGAAACCCGATGCTTACCACTACTTACGGTACCGGTGAAGTGATAAAAGATGCCTTGGAACATGGTTGTCGAAATTTTATAATTGGCATTGGCGGAAGCGCAACAAATGATGCCGGAATGGGTATGCTGCAAGCCTTAGGCTATAAACTTAAAGATAAAGACGGAAGAGTATTAGACATCGCGAGCGGACAAACAATGAGTCAAGTCGCTTCAATTGACCGAAATGATAGGTATTCGGCAATCCGAACATCTCATTTCACCGTAGCTTGTGACGTGAACAATCCATTCTTTGGTGCACAAGGAGCAGCTGCTATTTTTGCTCCTCAAAAGGGTGCGGATAAAGAGATGGTCAATGTGCTGGATATGGGCATGCGGCATGTTGCGACAGTAATCCACCAAGCTACCGGAATAGAAATATCCGGCCTCCCGGGTTCGGGAGCTGCAGGAGGTATGGGAGGATGTCTTCGTGCTTTTTTCAATGCCGAGCTAAAGCCGGGAATAGAATTGGTATTAAAAGTACTGAATTTTTCGAATAGAATATCGGATGCTGATTTGGTCATTACCGGAGAAGGCAAGGCCGATAAGCAAACCGTTATGGGCAAAGTGGCTCACGGTATTCTTAAAGAAGCTGACAAATGGAATGTTCCGGTCATTTTACTTGCTGGAAGCATAGAAGACAGTGAAATACTGAATGAAGCGGGATTTACTGCGGTATTTTCCATTACTCCTGCGCCAATGCCTCTTAAGCAAGCCATGCATGCGGATGTTACCCGGCGTAATATTGAACGAACGGCGGAACAAATTGCCCGTATCATTCAAAATCAAGCAAAATTATAAAGCATCACTATCTTACACTTCATTGTTGGCGAGGAGAGAGATCAAAATCCGGTAAGATTCCGGCGCTGAACTTGCTTTTTAATAAGTTGACCAAGCGGTCGGGCTACTATGATGAGTGTCACAGCAACCAACACCAAGACAACTCCTAGGATTATACGCGGCGTAAGTTGCTCACCAAAGACAAGAACCCCAAAGAATAAGGCGGTCAGAGGTTCGAGTGCTCCCAATATGGCAGCAGGAGTAGAACCGATATAACGGATTGAGCGCGTCATTGCCGTTAACGAAATAATAGTGGGAAAGATGGCTAGAGATAACACATTAATCCATAAAGCACCGGAAGGAACCGGTTGTAATGCAGTACAGAAATCCAAGCGCACCACATAAACCAGAATTCCGAACAATAATCCATAGAAAGTCAGTTTGGCTGTAGGGAAAGTCCGTAAGAAAGAACGGTTTACACTCACAATGTAAATGGCATAAGTCAGCGAAGAAAGAAAGACCAACCATACTCCCAATAAACTCAAAGTTTTACCTCCTCCTCCATGATAGAGCAACGAGATGCCGAAGAATGCCAGTCCGATAGATAATATGGTGAGAGAAGAAACCCTCTCATGAAAAAACAAAGCCATAATAAGTGCTACCAAAACGGGGTAGACAAATAGAATGGTCGATGCAATACCCGCGTCCATATAATTATAACTAATGAAAAGAAACAGGGAGGAAGAGGAAAACAGCAAGCCCATCGCAGCCAAAGAAAGAATTTCTGATTTCTTAATGGCAAACGACTCTCCTTGTATTTTCATCATTATTCCCAAAAGCAGACAGGCAAAGAAATAGCGATAGAACAATACGGAATCAACAAGCATTCCGGCCTTATAAAGCGGAAGTGTAAATAAGGGGTTCAACCCATAACTGGCCGCAGCTACAGCACCATAAGTAAATCCTTTTGTACGAATACCCATTACATCATATCTCAAAAACGGTGCAAATATACCGCATTAAATCCGAATATAATGGCTATGTGTAGAATTACTTATGCAATCTGAAGCATGTACGACTCTACTCCTTTATCAAGTTTCGAGATTCTTCCTCATTTTTTGCGAAAGAAAGTTTGTATTGTCTCTCCTTCTTGTTTACTCCAACTGAGATATCCTTTGGAAAGTACCAGTTCAATGACAGGAACAGGAACAAAGGGAGTGAGGAGAAGCATGACTTCTCCTTCACCTAGCCGTTTTACTCTGCTCAATATCTCGTTGAGAGGACTTCCACCCTCTTCTATTACACTCCTTGCATCAAACACAATAGCTTGCGACAGATCATAATCCATCAGCCAAACGGGTTCAGGAAGATTGAGTGATATGCTTTCCGCATCTGCTTTGGCCAAATCTCCCGATTCCGTATCCCTATTCAATCCGGCAGCCTTTCTTAATTCAGCGACCATTGTTCCAAGATCGACTTTTCCGACTTCCGCTGCTTGGCGCAATGAAACCACCCGTGCTATGGTCTTGCGCAAAATTGGGTTCTTCAATTTGGCAAATGATGGAGAAATCTTCAATAGTGTATCTTCCAATGCAGGATAAGCCTCCAGCATTTCTCCTATCTTAGTCTGGGGTGTGATATTTAGCAACGCCATATAAATTAAACTATAAAATGAATTTATTTCGAATAAGAGAGTAAACGCTGCTCACCTTCGAGTTGACGATATTTAGTGAGATCCTGGGTACATTCTATTACCCCAAGATATTCACCTGATTCGTCACGCAAGGCAATGTATTCAATGTAAACAAACATGCCTTTGAAGTTAATCCAGAAAGCGGCTTTTGATTCTTTCCCTTCTTTGAAGTCGACCAATATCTGTTCAACGATGTGTACACTTCCGGGAGGATGACATAAACGGACGTCCCTTCCTATTATCGCGCGGTTACGGTCGAAGATACGATGTTCACCTAAAGAGAAGAAGCGGACTTTATCTTCTTTATCGACAAAGGTGATGTCCATAGGCAGATAACTGAAGAGAGCCGTAAGTTGTGCCACATCAAAACTTCCGGTCGGTAGTACAATGCGACCGTCGGCAGATTTGTATTCTACCTCGCTTACCACCTTACCTTCCGGATGCCACTTGTCTTTGGGGTCATAGATACAAAATCCTATTTCTGGACTCTGATGATAGATCTGCCCCCACTCATCTTCGGCAAGAGTATCCATGCACATTGGCAACAGAATTTCTTCTTCCTTCATAATCATACCTTCTACAGCAGACAAAGCCGGTTCAATGATATAGGCTATTGCGGATCGCAATTCTTCGGGACTGATATCGGCACGGACATCTATAACTTCATGAGCAGCTTTAAGTAAAGCACGTGTCTCATCATGTTTACCCCACATTACTTTTGGAGGACCTGTAATATCGTATTTTTCGAGAAATGGGAACAGCAGATACTCTTTGCGTCTATAATGCTTATCCACATCGGAAAGCTGATTCAACAGACTTTTCATCTCTAACAAGTATCCCTGCTTATCATCGTCGTATCGAGCAATTGCAGTAAATAACCCTCTTATAGCAGAGACGATTTTCCGCAATTCAATATTCTCTTTTTTAAAGGTATCAACCGGATGCCCGGCAGGAGCTTCCTGTTGCGCAGAAGTATCAATACTACCGTCTAACACAGCGGTATGGATATCGCAGAATCTCAAGACTTCTTCCTCGGGAAGTCCTTCATTAATCAATTCCTGCTCTACTTCAACCACCTCATCGTAAGGGATGGACCGCAGTAAATCAATCAATCTTTTGCGTACGACTTCGGGAGCTTCCCCTTTGTGAAGTTGAAGAATCAAGTGCTTGAGCAACTCTTTTCTCTTCTCGGAATTATTTATTAACTCACTCATAATCATTATTTCTTTTGATTAATAATAATTGAACCTTTCTCTATGCAAATACAAAAGTAGTGCAAAGATTGTTCGCTATTTGTCACAAAAGAGACGTTACGAATAAATTAATAGACCTTGAAGAGAGCCTTTTATTTCTTATTAAGCTTACTGTGCTTTATACTATAAGTGAAATAGACAATCAAGCCCACTGCTGTCCATAGTATCAGTCTTTCCCAAGTAGACCAGGGAAGGAAGACCATTTGTAAAATACAGAGTGCTGCGCCTAAAATAGGTACAACCGGTACCCAAGGTGTACGGAACGGACGTTTCAGCTCGGGCCTTTTCTTACGTAAAATCAAAATGCAGATACATACAATGGTGAATGCCAACAGGGTACCGATAGAAACCAGTTCACTCAGTACATGCAACGGAAATAGCCCCGCAAATATGGAAGTTAATACGCATGCAAATACTGTAGCATGATAAGGAACTCCCCTTTTACTGTTTACCTTAGAAAATATACCGGGTAATAAGCCATCTTTGGAGATTGAAAAATAGATGCGTGATTGACCCAACATCATAACCAGGATCACCGAACTAAGTCCCGCTACCGCTCCCAATTTAATAAACGGACTCAACCATTTCAATCCTTCTCCGGTACGGTCAATAGCTAAAGCGATAGGTGCCGGAACATTTAAATCTTGGTAATTTACAATTCCGGTCAAAACAGCAGTAACAGCCACATATAAAAAAGCACAGATCAGCAGGGATATCAAGATTCCCTTGGGCATATCCCGTTGTGGATTACGAGCTTCCTGCGCAGCTGTAGACAAAGCATCAAAACCCAGATAAGCATAGAACACAACTGCCGCTCCACGCAAAATACCACTCCAACCGAATTCACCAAATGTGCCGGTATTTTGAGGAATATAGGGATGCCAATTACTTACATCAATATACGAAAGTCCAAAACCAATAAAAAGAAGAATCACTCCGATTTTGATGACAACGATCATGTTATTAATAAAAGCGGATTGCTTTATACCACCTATTAGGAAAGAAGAAACGAGAACGATAATAAACACTGCCGGAAAATTGATCAGACTGCCTGTCCATACCCATTGGTTGCCTATGTGATCGAAAGGTGCCTGAGCTATCTGTTGAGGCAAGTGAATATTCCATCCTTCCATCAGACTCACAACATATCCCGACCAACCGACTGCCACACTGGAACAGGCAAAAAGATACTCCAATATTAATGTCCATCCGATAAACCACGCTAGGAACTCCCCTATCGTGACGTAACAGTATGAATAGACACTTCCTGCCACAGGAATCATTGCCGAAAACTCCGCATAACAAAGTCCTGCCATAATACAACCCAAAGCGGATATAAGAAATGAGATGGTTAAAGCAGGTCCGGCATAACTGGCGGCGGCTTGTCCGGTAATGACAAAAATGCCTGTCCCTACGATAGCACCAATACCCAATGCCACCAAATTAAATACCGAAAGATTGCGTTTTAAGCCGCCATTATTTTCATTTGCTTCCCGAAGGATTGTTGCAATATCCTTTTTCTTAAACAGATTTTCTAACATACTATTACTAAAATTTGGGCAAAAGTAAGCAAAACGAATGAATAACTAGAATTTAATAGTTCCCTCTTTCAACAGATTGATTTATTATAATAATACTGCCGCGCCATTTTTTAGATCGCGCGGCAGTATTTATTAAATGACAACACCTATAATATCGGCTTATCTTTCCTTGTTTGCTACATCAAACCACAAGCGAGTAGTAATTTCATCTGCTCCCTGGTTCTTCACAGCCAACTTATAGTTTACACCATTCAGAGACTGCTCGGTATTGGGGTAGAATAAACGACGCGGCATTACACCGGGGCTTAAAGCAGAATTAGGGCCGGGACTCAAAGTAGGATATCCCAATCTTCGCCAATCGGTAAAGGCATCAGGACCTTGCCCGTAGTAAGCAATCCACTTTTGCCAGCCAATCAACTCAAACCATTTGGAAGAATCGTATTGCACGGCTTCCTGATTTAAATATGTATCAATCTTAGAAGTGCTCGTCACTCCATATTGGTTTAAAGAAGCTGTAACAGCTTGTTTATAAAGTGTCGAGGCATCGGCGGTAATCCATCCGCGGGCTGCCGCTTCAGCATAAATAAACAATGCTTCAGCATAAGTAAAGAACACAGCAGGTGAGCTATCGCGCAAGAAATAAGTACCGGGACGTGACACTTTGGAGAAACCCTGATTATTGGCTGCATCCGCCGAAAGCCCATTAGCTGCACCGGCGTAAGTAGTTACTGTCCCATCCTGAGGTAACTGTGCATAAACCGGTAATCTAGGGTCACCTAACTGTTGTAATTTATCTACCAATGTTTTGGATACACGCTGATCATCACGGGAACTGAAGGCGGAAGCCCAAGGGTTCCATTGCGGCGAAGCAGCAAATATAAATTGCGTAATGTCATCATTACTATTAATCAGATTAGCACGATCGGCATACAAGGTGGAAATAATGTTTTTGGCAGTAGCCTCATCGCGATCGGCTATTTCGAGAGCAATACGCAAACGAAGTGATTTGGCTAATTTCTTCCACTTAGCGATGTTATTATTATAGATAAGATCTCCTTCAATAGCATCTCCGGTAGGCTTAAGCAGCTGATCAGCATTTTCCAATTCCACCAACAAATTTCTTAAAACATTCTCCTGTGTATCATAAGCAGGCGTAACAGACTTTGCATATTGGCTATAAGGAATGTCACCAAAGAGATTAGTCAATTGGAGAAAAACCCATGAACGCCATACAGAAGCTACTCCTCTATAATTATCGTTGCTCAGATTAGAATTAATAATTGCATTCAGATTAGCAATCAAGGTGGCATAGCCGGTATTCCAAATAGTGTTAAAGTCACCATTTGTCACATTGTAGCAGTCGGGTTCGGTATATTGTATTTTAGCCCAGTGTTGCACCCAAAGTAAGGAGGTGTTATAACTAACGGTACTCCCCCAGTACCACTCCGCCGAATGATATTCGGTAGCAGACAATAAATAAGACGGTTGGGGATTCTCTGTCGCGTTGGGATTCACATTTATGTCTGCTAATTCATCGTTGCACGAAATAGCCAGCAACAAAAATGCTATAACTCCTATATAATTTAAATAGTTCTTTTTCATATCTTTATTCTTGTAAATGAAGTTCTATCAGAATTTAAGTGTCACATTCAATCCGATGGAGCGTGTCGTTGGCAAGGAATAAGCTTCTACGCCTTGTGCATTGCCGGCAGTCAACGCTGCTTCAGGATCAATATTAGGAACTTTCTTATAAATTATCCACAAATTACGCCCGGTCAAAGTAAACGAAGCGCCTTGCAAAAATAATTTGGAAGCAAGAGCCTTTGGCAGATTATATGTAAGTGCAACTTCACGCAGTTTTACATAGGATGCATCATAAACATTATCCTCTGCAATACTGTAAATACGATGATAATAGTTCTCTGCCGAGGTGATTATTGTATTCTTCTGACCATTTTCAGTAACACCGTTTACGATAATACCATCTTGATAAACACGAGTGGAATTGCCATTTAGATTTGCATAATACAATCCGGTAGATGAAGTGGTATACTGTGGAGTAGACAGCGGAACTCTTATATTATTGGCATCAACATAATACCATAGTCCTCCGTGATCGGCATCGCGACCTTGCAAGGTACTTTTCAGGATACCGGTATATTTGCCCGTTTTATTCGTATTGGAGAAGATAGAGCCTCCGAAGCTGGCGTCAACCAAAAATGAAAAAGTGAAGTTTTTATAAGTTAGTGAATTACTGATACCTCCTGTCCAATCGGGAGTAAACTTACCCAATTTTTTAGCTGTAGTATTTACTTTAGGCAAACCGTTGGCATCCACTACAATATTTCCTGCATCATCACGCGTATATGATGTTCCGAATAATGTTCCGTAAGCATCACCCACAGAAGCAAGAACTTGTACACCTGACGAATAAAGCTGATAGCTCTGTATCAAACCTTCATCATCCAATTTGATTACCTTACTACGGTTCACTCCGTAATTGGTATTGATATCCCATTGGAAATCTTTTACTTTGACAGGTGTGGCATTCAACTGTACTTCATAACCTTGGTTACGTATATGTCCGGCATTACGTACCTGTGAGTTATAGCCACTAGCTGCACTGGTAGCAAGTTTCAAAATTTGATTGCGGCTATCGGTCTTATAATAAGTAAAATCAAGATGAATGCGGTTATTCAGGAATGCAGCTTCGAGACCGGCTTCAACCGATGAAGTCTTTTCTGGCTTCAGCTGGGGATTCTTACCTTCACCGGAGGATGTCTGCAAAGGATTACCTCCAAATGCTGTTTCGGACACGTATACAGTAGCCAATTGATAAGGATCGGCATCAGCACCTACTTGTGACCAACCACCACGCAACTTCAAGTAATTGACGAATGACTTTTGCAAGCCGAGTAGCTCTGACAAAAGAATACTTGCAGTAGCCGAAGGATAGAAATAAGAATTGTTTGCAACAGGAAGCGTGGACGACCAATCGTTTCGTCCTGTGACATTCAAAAACGCCCAATTCCGATAATTCAACTGCGCCGAGCCATATAATCCGTATTGGCGTAACCGATAAAAATAATTGGAAGAGACCAATGGATCACGTGAATTACCAAGATTATAGAGATCAGCTACTGCCAATCTAGGCGCTTTCTGAAAATTATTTTCATATTGCTTATTACGCACATTGAAACCCACCAAGGCATCAAGTCCTAAATCCTGAGTCAGCTGCTTGGTATATGTAGCGATCAATTCTGTATTATTTTCTTTCACGGTATAAGCATCTTCATCATAGCTACCGTAAGGTGTACCACTTGTACCCCACTTTACTTTCGATTTACGACGGTCGTTATACCAATCTGTGCTTGTACGGAAACGGATATTCAAGTCTTTCAGCGGATGAAAATCTACATGTAAATCTCCAATCAATCTATGGCGTTCCTGGCTTTGAGTATTATAATAAGCATTCCAATAAGGATTACTGTAATAGCTGGAATTCCAATTACGCGAATAGTTATCTTTCAAAGATTGGATATTGACCTGACGGCCAAACCATAAAAACTGTAACATTGTACTGTTGGAACGATAATTAGAACCCGAAGGATTACCTGACCCAGGCAAACTGGGTGCCGTGTATACAATATAGTTAGCAGTACTTCCTACCGAGAGCCAGTCAGTCAGCTTATAATCGGTATTTAAGCTTATATTCGTTTTGTTCGTTTCAGCACCGGACACAATACTTTGTTGCTTCTCATAGCCATAACCTACACGGAACTGATATTTATCATCTGATCGGGATATTGATACACCATTATTTGTAGTGATGCCGGTACGAAAGAAATCACGCACATTGTTGGGATGTGATATCCATGGAGTAGCAGTACGATTTCCAGAGGCATCCAACGGGCTATCAAACTGAGGTATTTGCAATCCGATATCCAACCGCGGTCCCCAGCTTTCATCCACTCCATCATTTACACCACCTCCTTTTCCATCTACATATTTAAACTGTCCTCCCGCTCCCTGCCCAAAGAGATTTTGAAATTTCGGCAGAGTGGCAGCTTGTGACAGCTGAGTAGTGGAATGTAAGGTAATGCCCAATCCTTTCTGTCCTTGTCCGTTTTTCGTTGTAATGACAATAGCCCCATGAGCAGCACGAGCACCATAAAGTGCCGAAGCATTAGGCCCTTTCAATACGGTAAGCGACTTGATGTCTTCCGGATTCAAATCGGCAATAGCATTCTTAAAGTCACGACCAATGGATTGCCCGTTGAGTTGTGAGTTGTCCACAGGAATACCATCCACTATAAACAAGGGCTGATTTTCTCCAGCTATAGAAGTCTCACCACGAATCACAATTCTACTCGACCCGACATCACCTTGAGTATTGGTTATACGTACTCCGGAAACTTTACCACTCAAAGAATTCAAGATATTGTTATCCTTGCCTTGAGTCAGGGCGTCCGATTTAATTTCTTGAGCTGAATATCCCAAAGCTTTTTTCTCCCTTGAAATACCGAGCGCCGTAACCACTACTTCATCCAATTGACGATCATCCGTCAATAAACGAATCTTAATATCCGGTTTAGCAGCAACCTCCTGAGTTGCCAACCCAATATAAGATACTACCAATTTTGCAGAGTTTGGAACATTTGGTAAGACGAATTGACCATCAACATTGGTCACAGTCCCCTTTGTTGTTCCTTTTATAACAACACTAGCGCCGATCACAGGCTCTCCATCATCATCTGTAATTACCGTACCACGTATGGTAGTAACCTGAGCTATACTTTCTACAATACCTAAGAAAATATATAAAACTAATACACCTAACTTTTTACTCATACAACGTTTCTTTTCAATTTATAACTCACTATATTAACTCTATTGAACTGAACTTAATTCTTTATTATTTCTTTTTACGTGAGTGCAAAGGAAAGAAACTATCTACATTCGATTCATACCATAAATATGGTATTTATATACCACATTTAAAGTATATTTAATAAATTTCGCCTTCGCTACTTGCTCGGATTCATCCCTTAATATATAATCGGACCGGATTGTACTCCGACTTTAATATGATTGGGATTACTTTGCTTGACATAAGATTACTTTTCATATAACATTATTATTCAGACTTCTTGCAAGCTTGCTTTATTGTAAGTAGCATGTTCATGAAAATTTATTTATAATTCATTTTCGTAGATAGTTTTTTCCTAAACTTGCATAAGGATTTTACTAATTGGGGCACTGCAAGGTGAAAATTATAATATTTGAAGAATGGCTTCACCTATAATAAATGCGCCTGTTCGAACGGGTATTCCCCACTCCAACAGGCGCTCTCAGGTCTACGAATAATCTGTATTTAAGCGAAAGAGAAAGCCGGCAGTCTTAATTGCACTGCCAAGCTTATCTTTAACTTAATCCTTCAGATATTCAGCTTCATTTTTAGCCAAGTCTACTATATTCTTAAAATCTCTCTTTGATTTCTTGAGAAATTTGTTGCCTTTATCACAGATACAGTCAAACTGTCCATCATTCTGCATCTTACGGATTAAATACCCGGCTAAAGAGCCAAGCAGTAAACCTAATATAACTTTTTTCATAATTATTTTCACTAATTTATTTGAGATAATATTTTAATATTGCCGCTGAATAAGTGAACATCGAACGTGTTTGAGGCAAAGTCGCTAATCCATTTAACAACCCAAAGTCATGAATTACACCGTTATAACGAATAGTAGTCACATCAACTTCTGCCTCATCCAACTTGCGCCCAAAAGCTTCCCCCTCATCTCTAAGAATATCATTTTCAGCAACTTGTATAACAGTTGGAGGCAAGCCTCTTAATTCATCAACAGAAGCTAAAAGCGGTGAAAAATAAATTTCTTTACGCTGTTTCAAATCAGTAGTATACTGATCAAACATCCATTTCATCATTGCCGCGGTCAGAAACCTTTGTTCACTGTATAGCATATATGACTCTGTATAAAAATAAGTATTTGTCACCGGCCATAATAAAATTTGAACTTTAATAGCTGGCTCTTTATTCTTCTTCGCCAGTAAGCTGGCAGCAATAGCCATATTACCTCCGGCACTATTACCAACCAAAGCCAAACGTTCACCATCTATATTTATTTCGTCTCCATGTTTTGCAATCCACTTCATGGAAGCATAAACTTCATTGACAGCCTGTGGATACTTAGCTTCAGGGGAAAGATTATAATTCACAAAAACAGCGGCATAACCCGACTCTACAACTAAATCGCGTACCATCCGTCTATGTGTGTTATAGTCGCCAAGTACCCATCCTCCACCATGTATGAAAATAAAAGCCGGCAGTTTTTTTGCTATCCCTATAGGGCGGACTATTGTTAACCTGACAGGGTAATCCTTATCTAAAATTGTTTTTTCAGATTCTTCTATCCCTGATAAGTTGACTTTTAACCTTTCCTGAACAGCTACCAGAACATTACGGGCATCCTGCTTCGACAATGTTTCAACAGGCTTACCGGCATTCAATATTTTCAGATATTTTTTCACTTCAACGCTCAAATGGTTATCTTTCTGATAATCTGGTGCTTTATCTATTTGCTTTTCCATATATTCCTTCTTACTCAGATTGGAATCGTAAGATCAATCTTTTTTTCATCATTTCTTTTTACTGTTACGCTCGTACTGCCCGGAGCGACAAATTCAGCACCTCCAACTTTATAAAAGACGGCAAAAGATAATTCTGTTTTAGACTCAAAAATATTCAATTCTGTGAAATTCAAGCTAAAAGTAGCAATACCATTCGCATTGGTCACAGCTTGTTTGTCAGCATCGGAACTTTTTGTAGATCCACTTACTACCTTATCCTTATATAGGTATACAGTCGTATTTGGTTGAACAGTACCTATTATATTCTTTACTGTGACTTGCACGTTAGCGCCTAATGCCGGAGCATCGTCATCATCATTTCCACAGGATGTGAAACCAATGCTAATCAATAGCATTATATTGTAAAATAATAATTTATTCATATCATTTTTGTTTATAAGCCAACCGATTTATTTATATCGTCGGCTGGCTTTATTATTTGTTATGGATATTAATCCAACTTTTTCTTAATGTCTTTTTTTATCTTCTTGACATCCTTTTTGATATCAACTTTGATGGTATCTGCTTTTTTTTCAACAGTTTTTTTAGTTTTATTCCATGAATCTTTCACATCTTCCACTTTATTTTTTGTTGAATCAGCTGCATTATCAATAGACTTGTTTACGGAGTCTTTAACATTCCTATAGTCTTTGTCAGCACCAGCCTTTGTGTTACACGAAGATAACAGCAAAATATAGATGGAAACAAAAAGCATATTTAAAATCTTTTTCATATTCACCTTTTTAATTTTATTCAACATATAAAATAACGGCACGATTCCATTCTTTTACATTGAAAGGAGGATTAGTTTGCCCTTTCCATTCAACGGCAACACGGTCCCGGCTTATTCCATACTTACCAGTCATAACATCGGCAACATTCTGTGCCCGTTGTCTCGATAGTCTTTCATTTATAGCTACTGTTCCGGTTTCTCTATCTGCATAACCAATAATCTTAACTTTCTTATCGGAATTTTCTTTCAGATATTTAGCCATGTTATACACATTAACCTCTTGATTTGATTCCACCTTTGCTTTATTAATACTGAAAAGGATAACGTTATTGGCTGGAACTTCGCTAATCGGAACTTCTCGAACAACTTCTTTTACAATTACAGTAGGCTCTGCCTTTTCGACCGGACGTTCCGAAAGTCTTGTAATATCTGCACGCTGCATGTTAATTGTATTGTTCAAGTCGTCGACCTCTGATTGGTCCCTTAGTACAGCTTCGGTAAATACAGCCTTTCCAATTGTGAAAATGAGACTGGCAGAAGCAGTTCCAAGAAGGTCATAGCTATGTTTTCCACCTGTACGTTGATCAAAATTGTCTTTAAGTAATTTTCCTGAAAGTTCAAGGTCAAGAGCAACTCGTGGTGAAAACCTGAAACGGTTAATAAGACCGGTATCAAATGTAACGCTATTCACGTGATTACTATTACTTGCATATACTGGCAAGTTTTTATAGTCCCATCCATATGCCCATCCTAAACCAAGATATGGAATGAAAGAGTAAACGCGGTCTGCATTATAATGCAATAGGTAATCAGTCACATTCCACATATAATTCAACTCAGCAGTCACATACCTGTTACGAGTCATTAATGATGCATCATTATTAAAAGTATGTATATTCGTACCTCCAGAGAGCTTGATACGAGCACCAGAATAAGGATTGAACCATTTTCCAAATTGGAAATTAGGCGTTACCGTCATTCTCCGCCAAAAAGTGGCATCTACATCTTTGTCGCCAAAATAAATATTTGAACCGGCACCAGCTCCGATAAACCAATTGTCCCAAAATCTATTAGTAACAAAAGTCGTTCTGCTACCTGCTTTGACACTATGTCCTTCCGGCTGTTGAGCAGATATGGTAATTGATGCTAGAATTACAATAAATAAAAGTATAATTTTTTTCATATTTCTTATTATTAAATTAAAAGATCTTATCCGTTAAGTTAAACTCCGGATTTTTTGTTGTAAACGCCAAATAAAGAGAGTATCCATAAGAATAGAACAGCTCCGACAATAGACACGATCAGCATTCCTATTATTCCACCGAAATTCACCCCTAATACATTTGAAAGAAATCCGCCTAAAACTGCTCCGATTAAACCGACTATAAGGTTTACAACTAAGCCAAACCCATGTCCTTTTGTTATTTGACCAGCTACAAAGCCCGCCAGAATACCAATTATTATTGAACCAATAATACCTAATTCCATTTTCTTTATTTTTAATTATTTTTTTCAACCTGTTAGTCTACAAAGTACCGGAAGTTGGTTCTCCGATCAATGTTTTTTACACATAATCCTTAGATTATGCTCTAAGTTGTATATGACAAATAGCTGCCTTTCATTAAGTTAAAACAGCGTAAAAATAAAAACGGCTTGATAATATGTAAATTATATAATTAATAACTAGAAATGTATAACAAAGCACCTAGTATATTTTTTTCGTTATAAATAAGTAATGAAAGCCATTATATTGATCAGATGCCTAATTTATCCAAATCTCTACAGTATGCTCAATTTTATCATCTACAAGAGGCAAGACCTTTTTATTATGCAATATCTTTCCATCAAGAACGATACGCTCAGATGCTGAATCTGATATTCGACAAAAAGTAATATGATATATAGTTTCTTTGTAACGATAGTGCACCTTATAACTATTCCATTTTTTCGGCAAATGAGGTGAAAAATGTAACGTATCCCTTATTAAGTTTATTCCTAAAAGAGTTTCTACCAAAAGGCGATACATCCAAGCTGCAGAACCTGTGTACCATGTCCAACCTCCACGACCTAGATGTCCTTCGGCGGCATATACGTCAGCAGCTACCACATAAGGCTCCACCTTATAAACTGATATTTGCTCAGTAGTACTTCCATGTTGTATAGGGTTTAAAAGATCAAATAATTTCCACGCTTTTTCAGTTTCTCCCATAAGAGCAAAAGCGAACACAATCCAAATAGCCCCATGTGTATATTGTCCTCCATTTTCACGAACACCCGGTATATAGCCTTTAATGTAGCCTGGATTGAGATTCGATTTATCGAATGCCGGAGTAAATAACTGAATTAATTTATCTTTGCGGTTTACCAATAGCTTATCTACTTGAGCCATTCCTGAAGCAGACCGTTCAGGATCTCCCGCACCGCTGATAACCGACCAGCTTTGAGGTAATGAGTCGATACGGCATTCTTCGTTTATTTTCGACCCGATTGGTACTCCATTGTCAAAATAAGCACGCCGATACCACTCTCCATCCCAAGCATTCTTCCGAAGATTAATCCGAAGTATTTTTGCTTGCTCAATGCAATAATAGGCAAAAGAAGTATCATTACGAGACAAAGCTAACTTAGAAAATTTTAAAAGAACATCATATAAAAAGAATCCCAGCCAAACACTTTCGCCCCGACCATCTTTTCCAATGAGATTCATGCCATCATTCCAATCGCCACACCCCATCAACGGCAATCCGTTTTTCCCAAATTTTAATCCATACTTTATACTTCTTACACAATGTTCATAAATTGTAGCCCGCTCTTCGGAACGTCCGGGTAAATCGTAATATGATTCTTCATTAGATCCTAATGGACGTCCTTCAATAAATGACACGCTCTCATCAAGAAGAGCTGCATCACCAACGCTCGTGACATAATGGCTCACAACATATGGCAACCACAAATAGTCATCTGAAAAATGTGTTCTTACCCCTTTTCCCAAAGGAGGGTGCCACCAATGCTGCACGTCTCCTTCTCTAAACTGACGACCGGCAGCTTTAAGTATTTGTTGGCGCGCCATAACAGGTTGGGCATGTACCAGTGCCATTACATCTTGTAGTTGATCACGGAATCCATAAGCCCCTCCCGACTGATAATATCCCGAACGTGCCCATATTCGACTACTTATCGTTTGGTATAACAACCACCCGTTAGCCATTACATTTACCGATAGGTCGGGAGTATCAACATTAATTGTACCCAATGTTTTATTCCAATAAGCCCATACCCCATTAAGTGCTTCTTTAACTGCACCAACTTGCCTGAAACGTGAGACTAAATCTCTCATTTCATTTTTATTTTGAGCAAAGCCAAGCCTGAAACGAGTTTCACGTTCTTGTCCATCGGCTAACTCAAATACAACTTGAATAGCGGCACAAGGGTCTAAGCCTGCACCAACTTTGCCAGACAAACGGGTCCGTTTCATTGCAGCCGGTTGTGATAAGCTACCGTTGCGTCCAATAAATTCAGTTCTGTCTCCGGTTAGAGTACGGGATTCACCCACGTCAACAAAGGCAATTTTCCCAGCAAAACCTATATTATAAAAGTTTCTGGCAAAAAACACTCCGGTTTTTACGTCTATCTCAGTCTGGACATGAAGCAAGCTTTTTTGTCGCAAATCAGCCAATACCCATTCATAGTATCCCGTAACTGAAATTCTACGATCTCTGCCAGACACATTACGCAATTTCAATACATTAAATTTAATGGGAGCATCTATTGCAACATATACAGTAAACTCTGATTCTATGCCATTCTCGCTATGTTCGAATATAGTATATCCAAATCCATGCCTAATTATATAAGGTGCAAGCCCTCTAACCGGTAGTGGTGTGGGTGACCAATATTGTCCAGACTGTTCATCTCTGATATAAAAGGTTTCTCCCGAAGTGTCTTTCACCGGATCGTTATTCCAAGGAGTAAGTCGAAATTCATGGGAATTTTCTGCCCAAGTGTATGCACTTCCACTTTCGGAAATAACTGTACCAAACTGTTCATTGGTCAACACATTGCACCAAGGTGCAGGAGTGGTTTGTCCGGGTTGAAGAGTAATAATATATTCATGCCCGTCAGGAGTAAATCCACCCAAGCCATTTTCGAATATTAACTTGCGTGTTGGCAATTTTACTACAGTTGGTATGGATGAAACTTCGGGCTGCAAAGCAGGAAATTGCAATGCATCATTTATCGTTAAGGATTCTAATTGCATGGCAAGTGTCCCCTGTTCATCGGTAAGAACAACACGTGCAGCAGACAATAATAACAACATATCGTCATATGGAAGATGTTCAATGCGACGGATAAAAATACCTCCAGCTTTTTCTAGTAAAGGAGCTTCAATCCCCAGTGATATGAGATTTATAATCTCATTATGTACTGATTGCCAATACACAGAAATATCCTCGTTCAATATGACTAACTCCACAAGCAGGCCTTTCATACGCCAATAAGCATGTGCCAATATAGTTTGTCTTACCAATTCTATACCAGCAATATCACTGATACGAACCAGAACAAGAGGAATATCTCCCGAAATGCCATAACCCCAAAGACCGTCTTGCCCTTTTCTGTTACGCTTTAGATTAGACTGTGAAGCTCTCTTCAAGGAGTTTGCATAAACCAAAGATCCGGCAAGTTTACTATATCGTTGAGCTTCCACTTCAGTAATATTCAATTGATGAAGAATTATTTGGCTATGTGTCCAAGCCAATTCAAAAGCACGCTCAGCCATTCTAATATCCTGATATTTATCAATTAATCCTAAGGCTGCATCACGCATCTCAGACATTCCAAGCAAAACATACACTGTTATCTCTGAGTTAGGTGGTATAGTCACTATTCGCCGTAATGAAATAGCCGGATCTAATACAGACCCACTACTATTAGTTAATGGTCCTGAATATTGCATAGCTGCAGGATTATTCAATGTACATCCTCTTCCTACAAATAAAGCCCTATCTGTTTCGCAGGAGATATCTTTTTGCTGATTATCATCTGTAAGCAATAGATGTATTAGATAAGGTGAACTCTCCATTTCTGAACGAGCACGCCGGGTACATAAAAGGGCTGATAATGTCGGAATAAATTCAGTCTGCACAAATAAATTACTAAAAGCCGGATGTGCTTCATCCGCACCTTGAGGAGCTATAACAACTTCACTATATGTAGTCAATTCTATTTTTCGGGCTCTATTTGAATGATTAATTAATTTGATCCGTCTTAATTCAATATCATCTTCTGGTGAGACGCAGATAGTTGTATGTATTTCAAACTTCAGACCTCTTTGATGGAACTCAGAATATGCTTGCGTAAATATTGCTTCGTTATTGGTAGAAGTAGAGATAACAGGTTGATAAGTTATGGAATTAAAACTTTCTTCGTCCTTATTTCTAAAATAAACAAAAAGCCCTAAATTGTCACTTGTTGCATCTTCTCGCCAACGAGTAATAGCTATATTATTCCATTTGCTATAACCACCACCGGCATTATTTACCATAGTATGGTAATGACCATTTGATAATAAATTTACCTCCGGAGCAATATTCATGTCTCTAAAATGGCGCGTTATTTCAGAAGTGTCGAAATTTAACGGATGAACTCCTTTTATCTCATATTTAGAATCATCTGAGATAATATTGGCAGCTATATTACGCGGGACACGTTCCTGTAACAATAATTCGTTTGCTTTTAATATCGGACATGACATAAAACGCCGTTGCATCACATTTCCTTTTACCAAGTTAGTCAATGCGAGTAAGCTCATTCCCTGATGATGTACCATAAAGGAACGAATATTTACACTTGATTCATTAGGCGGCAGATGTGAAGGAGTGTAATCGATAGCCTCATAATATCCATAAAGACCTTCGTGGCCGGCCGCTGTGAGACGTTCCATATTGTCGCAAGCCTCAACCGGTGCAACCATCAATGCCATGACAGTAGCATATGGAGCAATAACCAACTCCTTTGATAACCCGCGCTTCAACCCTAAACTGGGAATACCAAAAGCTTTATATTGATAATTAAGATAGGCATCGGTAAGGTTATATCCAGACTCAGAAATACCCCATGGGACACCAAGTGTTTTACCATATTCTATTTGGAGTTGTACTGCTCCCTTATAAGTTTTATCAAGTAGAGTTTGCTCAAAATTAGGCATTACCAACAAAGGCATCAGGTACTCAAACATAGAACCATTCCATGATAATAAGACAGGTTTATCTTCAATAATAAACAATAACCGACTCAATGAAAACCAATGATCTTGAGGTATTTGGCCTTGAGCAATAGCTACATAACTGCATAGCCTTGCTTCTGAAGCCAACATATCATATGACCCTGCATCACTACGTTGTTCTGCTACATTATACCCAATGGAAAACAGTTTCTTTGATGTATTATAAAGGAATGTAAAATCTATTTTAGAAAAGACTTCACTTTGCCGCACCAGTCGCTTTATATATTTTAGCCTTTCTATGGCATGATTAGCAGCTTTATGTATACAGTATAACCATGCTGTCAAAGATTGAATCGCATAGCTTTGGTCCTCTGTAAGCTCTATTAATGTTGACTCAATTAAAGGACAGAGAGTCACCTCTAACTTTGAAATCTCTTGCAAAGTGAGAGAACGATTAAGATCTTTTATCCTTGATATAAGAATATGCATATTCTCTGTTATACCCTCATCTGGCAACGTATAATTTATTTCAAGCCAAGGAGCCATATATAATAATTCATTGATATGATCTTCACAGTTGTCTTTCAATGTACGTCCCCATTTTTGTAGCTCTTCATTGTTAGAGTCAAATGATCCTATAGTTTGATCAATTTGGATACTAATGAACTTAAGGAATGTAAATGCTTCTTGTAGCGTTTCGGGTTTGATACTCAAATCGGTTTCAAGTTGCAAAAGGAGTCTGTTTTGCACCGCATATTCTTTTATTACGCGTACCGTATCAAGTAATCCATTGAAAATATCAGGGCTATATGCAGAAGTTTTTTTCAATTCTTCAATACCTTGCCCCAATACAAGTAAATGACCGGCTAAGTTTCCACTATCCACACTTGATACATAGAGAGGAAAAAGCGGTTCGAGTGTATGCGTGTCATACCAATTATAAAAATGTTTTTTATACTTTTTAAGATGGCTCATAGTTACAAACATTAGTTGCGTACGCTCTAACATTTTTCCAGCAGATAAATATCCTAAATCATACGCCGACAAATTAGCTAATAAGGCTAGTCCTATATTGGTAGGAGATGTACGTGAAGCAATAACCGGTTCTGGGGTTTCTTGAAAGTTGTCAGGAGGTAGCCAATTTTCTTTGACTGTAACAAACGTTTCGAAGAAATACCATGTTTTACGGGCAATACGATGCAGAAGCAGCGTATGTTTTACAGCAATATCAGTACTCTGTTTTTTTATAGGTCGACTGATTAGCCATAAAACATAAGGAGCAATTAACCATGCAACCCAGATGGGAAAAGAATAAAGCAATAGTAGTGGATTGAAAAGGGATAACAACCCAATACAAAGCAAAGCTAAAGCAGAAGTAAACCACATCAAAGCATAAAATCCAAATAAATAATTACCGGTTACTTGCTCGGAGGCAATCGATGTTCTCCATTTCAACAAATGGCGATGAGTTATCAATAAACGCCATAGACTAACAGATATTGCTGTAGAATTTAGATAAGCTTCATAGGGCAAAAGTATTAATGAAAGCAAGATTTGTTTAAACTGTCGGATCCCTTTTTTTGAAACTTCACGTAAATGGAAATACCACGACTGTTCTTTGGATTTATAGATTATGTTAGTCAACAAAGAAACGACAAGTGGTAACATTAGTATAATAGGTATCAACAAGGGCACCAGCCAAATAGCTTTTGGAGATAAAAAATAAAATAATACCAATAGCAATAATAGCCCCGGGGCAATCAAACTACGACGAAGATTATCCAACAATTTCCATCTTCCCAATTTGGAAATAGGATTTCTCTCCCATTTATGATTGGATGTAGGAACACGTGGAAGCAGCCATTGAATAATCTGCCAATCTCCACGAATCCAACGGTGGCGCCGCATAGCATCCAAATTATAACTCGGGGGATAAGCCTCATACATTTCAACATCACTGACCAAAGCCGACCGGACATACGTAGACTCAAGCAGGTCGTGGCTAAGTATTTTATTTTCTGGAAACCGATCAGCTAGTACTTGTTCAAAAGCATCCACATCATAAATACCTTTTCCAATATAAGAACCTTCGCGAAAAACATCTTGATATACATCTGAGATAGCACGCGTATAAGGGTCGATGCCAGTATCTCCCGATACCAAACGGGTAAATATGGACCTTTGACTACTTGCCAAATTTATGGCGATACGAGGTTGAAGAATGCCATAGCCTTTAACAACTACATTATGCTTTGTATCAAAAATCGGATGATTTAACGGATGAGCCATGGTTCCTATCAATTTATGAGCCGTATTGCCCGGTAATTGAGTATCCGTATCTAAAGTGATTATATATTTGATTGAAGAAAGCGCCGATTGATCTCCTATTATTTTGGAAAAAGCATCTGAGGCACCTCCTCTCAAGAAGGCATTGAAATCCATAAGCTTCCCCCGTTTACGTTCATATCCTATCCACTTGCTTTCAGTGGAATTCCAACGACGAGGCCGGTGAAAAAGGTAAAATATAGATATACCACTAGTGGATGTGTATTTTTTATTTAGCCTTTCAATACCTTTTTTTGTTTGTTCTAGCAAAAGATTATCAAAAGGCATTGTTTCTTGTTGTGCATCAAGAAAGTCTGTAAGCAAAGCAAAATGTATATTTTCATCACGATTAGACAAATAATGAAGTTCCATATTATCTATAAGTTTCTCAATAGCATCGATGTTTGAAAGCATAGTTGGAATAACAACCATAGTTGCATTCTCTGAAGGTATACCCTCTGAGAAATCGAGTCGGGGAAGTATCTTGGGTTTAATGAGTAACATTGACAACCAATTCACTAAATCTACCACCAACTGACTGACACATAGGAGGAAAACAAATGATAGAATTACCATTTTCCAATTATCGAGAAAGATATCTTGAGTATGCAGTATTTTTATGAAAATACCAGCAGCAATCAAAGATAGAGAAACAATGCCTCCTGCATATAGGAAAAGAGGGTGCTTATAAACAAGGCGTTCAATAAAAACGGTAACTGTCTTTTTTATTTTAAGTGCTTGGAAAAGTTCATCTTGTCCATCGTCTATCAAATAAAATCCAACATGAGTAGTCCGTATACGGTTATCTCGTTTTTTAGCTTCTTCGGCAAGTTTTATTGCTTGGCTAGCTACTTCCCATTCAGTACATAAACTTTTTTTTGCAAAATGTTCTATGGAATGGCGGTAGTGGTCACGTGTAACAAAATCCATTTTAGAGTATATCTGGGAAGGATCATTCTGAAGTATTTTTTCAACAAAGCTTAATGCTTCAACAAATTTTTTCCAATCAATGATGCTCAAAGTCCGGAAACTGTTAATACTGTGACTTACAGACAACTGATCGGCTGCCAGATCCTGATTCTCCGCATGTAATAATTCCTCGATAAACAAACCATTTTCAACCAGCCGTTGTTCAAGCCAACTCCTTGCAATCTGTAAAGTGGGATTATGAGGCGACATTCGTTGACAAAATTCTGAAACAAAGGCACAAGTCATAGGAATGTCCGACTTTGCCATATCTGAGACTACCTCCACAAGCCTGGATGGCTTTTTTTTTGCCACTAATTGCAATTTTTCTATCCACAGATTTGCCTCGTCGCGATCTAATTGATTCTTCTGCAAGCGTATTACAATTCGTTGAAGGTTCTCAATTAACGCTAATCTTAGCATTATTGGAACAGCCCAAAGTTCTCCTAATTTTAGTTGGATCCCAGTTTGATAAGCATTAATAAATGCCCGAAGTGAGTCTTCATCTATTTGTGCATCTACATGAGAAATAAGCTCTAATATGATACCATAAATACGGGGCAAATCACGGTATATCCCTGCTGCAAGGCAAGGTAATTCTTGACTGTATCTCTGAGGAAAATGTAGCCTTGCCAACTGTATCTGTTCTTCTATCAAATAAAAATTATCGATTAACCATGTGGTGGCAGGAATAATATTATGATTTTTATTGAACATAAGTCCCGCTCTATTGAACTCATGAAGAACCTTATCATTATAATTGAGGCGTGCCAATAAAAAATGATCTTTCTTGCTATTTGCTAGTTGTTGCTGCTCAGCTAGTCCTTTTGCATGTTGTATGAGTTGCTCTATGTTGAACAATTCATCTCGCAAAGGATTCTCGTTAAGTTTTGTTTCTAAATACGTTAATTCATCCATATCTGTTAAAGATACATTTAACAGATATATAAAGTGTTACATATTTACGCTTAAATATTACATAAATCACAGATTTTCAATATTGATTTCTCTTTTGGGATGGTGTGTCTTATAAAATGATAAAGTAATACCTGTTATCTTCTTAAACTGGTTCGATAAATGTGCAATACTACTATAATTCAGTTTGTAAGCAATTTCCGAAAAGGTCAATTCATTATACTGAATTAACTCTTTTACATATTCTATTTTATGCAATATAATAAAATGGCTTAGGGTAACGCCTTCTGACTCTGTAAAAATATTAGACAAATAAGTATAGCTTAAGTTCAATTTATTACTTAGATAGGTCGAAAAGGTGACTTTTAATTTATTATCCGAATAATGTATTGATTCTATAACCGTCGTTTTTATTTGTTCAATTATTATATCTTTTTTATCTTCTATCAGTTCTAATCCGGTTCTATGCAAAGCAAATTTAAATAGTTTTTTTTGTTGCTGCGTCATATTCATTGAAAGATTTACGACACCCAATTCGACGGTAATATAACTGAGACCTACATTCTTTAATTCTTGCATAACTACCATTTTGCAGCGCTGACTAACCATATGTCTAACATATATTTTCATGATGATATATTTATCTTTTTAAAATAAAAGAGAGTGAAAAGGCACTCTCCCAACCTCATTTTAAGAGGATTGGTTTATAAAGACATCAGATTCTGCGAAAAATGGTGTAGATATAGAGTAGAAATATATGCTATATAAACACTTACTTAGACCTTATTGTTTTAAGCACTCAAGTTTCATATATCAAAAGTGTTATTCTATCTGGTACTAATAAGATATAAAACAAGTAAAAAACATGGATAATATTCTAATGCTACAAGAAGCAATAGTAGCTATTTGCAAATACGGGATTGCTCCTTGAGAAACAGCCCCGTATCATTTAATAAACCCAAAACGCTCTACAACAACAATGAAAGAAATATTAAAAAAGACTACAATAACACTCAGCACGTAATATCTCATTTATACAAGCTTAAGTATAGATTGTTTTATTTTTGAGTCCACTTGTGCCCCATTAAAATTGAAATGTTATTAATACTCAAATACACTTGGTGCATTAAAGCCTAATCAAGGCTGAATTAAACTTTTACTCTCTCCTGGAGTTTTTTCCGTATTTTAATTGCACCACTTGCACCAATGGCTCTAACTATCTAATAAGCAGAGTGATACACGGGTGCAATTGAGCGAAACAGCAGGGTGCAATTAAATTTAATTGCACCCGCCATTTTATCCTGATTTTAATACAACGTTCCTCTTGTCTTCCGGCTTTACTTAATCAGAAAGTCCCTATACATAGGCCATATCTGGAGTACAAGGCATATTACAGAGCGATCGGCAGTAAACAGACCTCTTTACCGCCTCATATTAAGTCATTCTTTTTCGCACAAATCCCCGCAATTTAAGTGGTTTTACTTTAATAAAATAGACCGGACTTAATAGCTTTTATCGGGACAAAAGTCGATAATTTTAGCTTTGCCATCATAGTATTACGCTTTATTTGGAGTATAAAAATCCCAACTACACCCAATACGGGACGGAAATAACCCAGTCTATACTAACGATCCCAGTCATCATGTTCTTTATCCAAAAGTTCAATGGCGCTCTCATATTGCTCTTAGAGTAGTCCTTCTTTCGCTCACACACGGCCTGGTTTGTCATCAAGAAGTAAGCTCTATTTATTACTCACGGCTGTGGCGTATTTGCGTCACAGCTGTGGTTCATCTTACCTACAATTGTGGATAAGATGAACCACAACCGTAGGTAACTATTAACAGCATAACAAGTATAATAAAACATTTGTAGCTCCTTGATTTAGGTTGACTCTTTTTTTTAGCTAATCTCTATATATGGTTGACCTTAAAACTTGCTATCCCTATATATAGTTGTCTCCTTTCTCTTTTAGCCCTTGTTTAGGTTGACCTTTTTTCCAGCATTCCCTAAACAAAGTTGACTTTGTTCCTTTAAAAGAAGCCAAAAATAGAAATATCCTTTTCTTTTCATTCTTGCAAGTTACAGGATATTCTTTAATTATCCATATGCAAAATTATGGATTTTCCACTCATCTGCATTCTGGCAAAAGATATTTTTCTCGATAACTTCTCCATCTCTTCTTGATGACTCCATCCGTCCCTGCTGCCTGTAGCGGGGGCATCATATCCAAACTCATGTTTAAGGATACTGTTCACTTCTTCGGCCACCGCATTATCCTTCGAATTATCCGTTTGAATCACACTTATCCGTATATGGTTCTGACTCAATCGGGTAGCACCAGGAGATTTCAAAAAAGTTAGTCTTGATGCGAAGCTATGATCCAATAAACTGGAGCAGAGATTCTAAACGATATAATAATGCTGTTTTTATGGTTTTTACATCTGCTGGGCATACTGCTTTTCAATCTGGTGAAGATTAGCTTTTTTAAAGAGGCTGCTCTCATTATGGAACAGCCTCTTTTTAAGTCATGTCGGATGATTGCCACCAGACTTATATACAATGATTGCAGAGTATATCTGTATTCTTACAGCATTTTCTATATTACCTCCAGAGCCTTTTTATAATTCATTTATTTTTGACTCAATAATTCAGCTAATTTCGCTTCCAGCTCTTCACCTCTAAGATTCTTAGCTATAATAACACCATCCTTATCTAAAAGAAGATTTGAAGGAATAGATCGTATTCCATAAAGCTTTGCAGCCGCATTATTCCAAAATTGCAAATCAGAGACATGCGTCCAAGTCAAGTGGTCTTTCTCTATAGCTTTTAACCAAGGTTCCTTGCTTGCATCGAGTGAAACCCCAAAAACATCAAAGCCTTTATCTTTGTATTCCGAATAGACTTTTACCACATTAGGATTCTCTTTGCGACAAGGACCGCACCATGATGCCCAAAAGTCAACTAAAAGATATCCTTTACCCAAGCGATCAGATAACTTCACAACATTGCCTTCAGGATCTTTCAGAGCAAAATCCGGTGCTTTCTTTCCAACAGCCACTCTCTCCATAGTACTTACCAATTCTTTTAGAATATTACCATATTCGGTATTCTGCAAAGATGGATTCAATAACTGGAGATTGGCTTTTATCTCTTCTGGCGTCAGTCGATAAGAGAAATCACGATATAAAGCATAGAGGGAAACCAAAGAATTTGGATGCTGTTTTATAAACTCATCTATTTTCACACCTTGATCTTTCTTGTAAGAAACATACAAATCTTGTAAATCAGACCCCTTAATTACACTATTAGAATATCCATCGGAAGGATCAAGAGTGACGGATATCTTGCTTTTATCCAGAAATAGTATTAAAGAACCTTGCTTGTTGTCCATTGACAGACTGTATATTTCGGGCAAGTATAACTCTCTCGAAAAAGAGAAATTTCCATTTGTAACTGTAGCAGAGTCAAGCTTCTGAAATTTTTTATTTTGAAGCTTTTGCAAGTATACTTTACCCAAGTTATTCCCTATAACTTTTCCTTCTATGGAGACTTTCTTGTATCCATCTTGTGCGTTGACTAATACGCTAAAGCATAAAAATGCCAGTATTAAAAACTTTTTCATCTTTTGATGTGATTTGGATTCTGTAAAAACCATCATTGATTTTTACTAATGATTAATATGAATAATAACTACTTTAATTTTCAATTATAGCTTCCTTGTACGTCTGCAAAGGAAAAAAACTTTTTAAAACTAATCCATACCACAAATATGGGATTTATACACCATACTTGAAGCAATTCTATTAAAACACCTTAAACTAAATGAAATATTACCATAAATCCTCATAAATGAGGATTGCTTTGGAAACAAAAGTAATGTACTTTTGCAGCCAAAAAAAGAAAGATGAGATTTTATTTTTTGTTGTCCGCATTATTGTTATCTAAAATAAGCTTTGCCAATACTACCGAATCTGATCCGGATTCTATCCCACACAAATTAATACCACTCGACGAAGTAATAGTGACCTCATACAAGGAAAAGAAAAGCTTTAAAGAGATACCGGCATCAGTATCTATATTATCGGTAAACGAACTAAATAGAAGTAATATCACAGACTTTAAAGATATCAGTTCATATATTCCCAACCTCTATTTTCCTGACTATGGTTCAAAACTAACCTCTCCACTCTATATTCGAGGAATAGGATCAAAACTGACTCCTTCGGTAGGTCTATATGTTGACGGCATTCCTTTCTTTGATAAATCGGTGTTCGACTTTGATATGAACGAAGTAAACCGTATAGAGATATTAAGAGGCCCGCAAGCTACACTATACGGACGTAACACAATGGGTGGAATTATTAATGTCTATACTAAAAATCCTCTGGATTATGAAGGCCTCAACTTTCGTCAAACAATTGCCAACTATGGACAGACCGAATCATCAGGGGCATATTACGGAAAAATCTCCGATAAAGTAGGCTATTCTTTCTCTTCCAAATATAAATATAACGATGGCTTCTTTACCAACCAATACTTGGGACAAAAAGTAGACCGATCCAACCATATTGCAACAAAAGGTAAACTTCAATGGATAACAGACGGTGGACTGGAAGGTCTATGGGCTGTCAATTACGAATATACCGATCAAGGAGGTTATCCATACGGATTATACAACCAAAATACAGGAGTTATCAACGATGCAGACTACAACAGCTATAGTTCGTATCGACAAGGGGTCTTGACTTCAGGACTCACACTTAGTTATACATTTCCGTGCTTTGTCTTAAAATCAGTAACTGGATATCAAAATTTGGATGACAGACAAGCTATCGACCAAGATTTCACCTCACAAGCAAATGCATTTGTCATACAAACTCAACGTCAGAACCAATTTTCACAAGAATTGGAAATACGATCCAAGAATAACAACAGATTTACATGGGTTAACGGGTTATTCGCTTTTTATAATATTGCAAACCGGACAGTATTATATACCACTCAAAAAGATTATAAAGAACCATCATACGGATTAGCTTTCTACCATCAGTCAACAGTAAAAAATCTTTTGGTAAAACACCTATCTGCAACATTAGGATTACGAATGGATATAGAAAGAGATAAACAAGATTATAAGATTTGGGCTATAAAGAATGGAAATAAGACACTAGACAGCCAGTTAAATGATAGAATGAGCTTTACTCAATTCACCCCCAAATTATCATTGCAATACCAGTTCGATAAAAACAATATGACTTATGCCACTATAACCCGAGGTTATAAAACCGGTGGATTCAATGTCTCCTTTACTTCGGATGACGAAAGAACTTATAAGCCGGAATATAGCTGGAATTATGAGGTGGGAGGAAAAGTATCTATGTTCGACGGAAAAATACAAAGTGATTTAGCTCTTTTCTATATTGACTGGAGACATCAGCAAATCTCACACAAAATACCAACTGGGCAAATACTCACAAATGCAGGACGCTCTTATAGTAAAGGAGCTGAGTTATCGTTAAAAGCGCAGCTAACATCTCAACTAAATCTGCAATTTTCCTATGGTTACACCGAAGCTAAATTTAGAGAATATCTATATGGTAGTGATGATTATTCCGGCAATTATACCCCCTATGTACCACGCCAGACTGTTATGTTGGGAGGTAGCTACGCTTTCAATTTTTATTCCAGATATATTGATTATTTAATGGTTTCAGCCCAATATACTGGCATTGGAAAACAATATTGGAATGAAGCAAATGCTGTAAGCCAGGGTTTCTACGGGACATTGAATGGGAAAATTTCTGTTGTAAAGAAAAATCTTACAGTGGATCTTTGGATTAAAAATGTAACGTCAAAAGATTATGCCGCTTATTTATTCCAGTTAGGCACAAAATATTTTGCTCAAAAGGGAAAACCGCTTACCTTTGGGACAACAATATCATTTACATTATAAGATCAGCATAATGCCGGATAAAAGATTCAACAAATTATTTACTTTCTTCTCTCTTTACATTGCTCAATCGGTTCCAATGAGTCTTTTTAGCACCTTGTTACCGGTGTTGATGAGACAAGATAATTTTTCATTGACTTCAATAGGATTACTCCAATTAATAAAACTGCCTTGGATTATAAAATTTTTATGGGCGCCTATTGTTGATGGTAAAACCTCAGGATTAAAGACTTATAAACATTGGATATTTTACTCGGAATTTGTTTATGCTTTTCTAATCTTACTAATTGCATTTCTAGATTTAAAAACAAATTTCATACTTATATTGGCATTGATCGTGCTTTCTTTTGTAGCATCCGGGACTCAGGATATTGCAACAGATGCATTAACAACGCTTTCGTTCTCTCGTAAAGATAGAAGCCGTGGCAATAGTATGCAAAGTATGGGTAGTTTTACTGGCTCTTTGGTCGGTGGAGGACTTTTATTGATTTTATATAAATATACAGGCTGGACTTTCATGCTATTAGGTTTGTCGCTGTTTGTTATCCTAATGCTCCTCCCGCTATATCGATATAAAGATGAAAACTTTGTCTCCCGTGCAGGACGAACACCAATCAGTATGAAAGATTTGGTATTATTTTTCCGCCAGCGGAGAATAATACCTCAACTTACATTTTTAGTTCTGTTTAATGCAGGTTTAATAGGCATACTTGCCATGCTTAAGCCATGGCTCGTCGACTTAAACTACCCTACTGCACATATCGGATTCATGTTTAGCATATTTGGATCACTTTGCGGCTGTATAGGTTCTTATTTTAGTGGTAATATTATCCGAAATTGGGGAAGAGGATATGCTGCAACAATATTTGCCAGTTGTATTCTCTTCACTGGACTGTATTTCACGGGGTTATCATATTTTGACGTACTAAATACTCTAAATTTATATTTGGGAATTCTATTTCTTTGGACTAGTTACGGACTGGCTACAGTGCTTGTTTACACTATAGCAATGGACTATGTCAGAGTTGGACGTGAAGGAACTGACTTCACAATCCAAATAGTTGTGTTACATTTAAGTAGCATGCTTATAGCTGTAGTGAGCGGAAAACTTGCCGATCAATGTGGATATACAGCTTTATTTATAGCTGAAAGTATATTGTCGGCTCTATCGCTTATTTACGTAATGTTTTATTTCAAAAGACTTTTTCGATCATGACAACAGATCTGCTTTCAAAATATAATGTTCCTACTCCGCGATATACTAGTTATCCTCCTGCTAATTATTTTCATGAAGCTTTTCATGAAAAAGAATATAAAAAAGCAATCATTGCTTCAAATGAGACTTCTCCAACTCATATTTCTTTTTACATTCACATTCCATTTTGCCCACAACTTTGCTATTACTGCGGATGTAACTCCTACCCTATGGAAAAAAAAGATATTGTGGAAAGTTATGTAAGTGCAATAAAAAAAGAGATTGAACTTGTTTTGCCTCTACTTGATAAAAATCGTAAAATAACACAAATACATTATGGAGGAGGTACTCCAACTGCTATCCCCTTACATCATTTAAAAGAGATAAATGAATTGCTGCTCTCTAATTTCGAGTGTATCGATTATCCAGAGATAGCCATAGAATGCCACCCTGGGTATCTTACAGAGAGACATTGGTTGCAATTAGTAGAAGCAGGCTTTAACCGTTGCAGTATTGGAATACAAGATTTCAATACGGAGGTGCTAAGAACAGCAAACAGAAGACCGTCTTTTTTACCGGTGGAAGAGATATTCAACATTCTTCGTTTTCACCGCATATCCATTAATCTCGATTTTATATACGGTCTTCCGGGACAAACAGAAAATAGCTTTAAAGAAACTATTTTAAAAGCAGTATCTCTTATGCCTGATCGCTTAGTTACATTTTCTTATGCGCATGTGCCATGGGTCAATAAGAATCAATTAATTTTGGAAAAAGCCGGGCTACCGTCAAGTGAAGCAAAAAGTAATATGTATCAACAGACTAACAGCACAATGACCGTTCAAGGGTATGTGCCAATCGGACTAGATCATTTTGTTCTACCGGATGATCCCCTTAATATAGCTTTAAATAATGGACTATTGCATCGAAATTTCCAAGGATATTGTACAAGAATGACTACCGGGCAAGTTTATGCTTTTGGTGTCACCGCTATTAGTCAGCTTTCAACTGCATATAGTCAGAATACGCGCAGCATTCCACAATATATTGAATCTATAAACAAAGGGAACATACCCGTGATGAGAGGATATCTTTTAAATTCTGAAGAGCAATTAGCCAGAGAAGTAATAACGACATTAATGTGCAATGAAAGACTAAACTGGTCGGAACTAGCACAGCTTATCAAAATTCCGATACCAGAAATAAAAAGTCGCCTAACATACGATGCTTCCAAATTAAAGGAAATGGAAGAAGATGGAATCATCACCCTAAGTCCTGAAGAAATCAAAGTAACCAAGAAGGGAGCACTTTATGTACGTAATGTAGCAGCAATATTTGATCCACTAATGCGAAACGGAAATACACTGCGCTTTTCGAAACCTGTATAGAAACAGAACTTATAAATAATAACTCAAAATGGATAAGAATGTTGAAGTAGTAGTCATTGGCGGTGGTATAACAGGATTAGTCACCACTTTCCTTTTAAAAGAAAAAGGAGTCAATGTCTTACTATTGGAGAAGGCAAATCGGGTTGGTGGGCAATTAAATACTATAGATGACGAAGGCTTTTTATTTGAATCCGGGCCAAATACAGGAGTAATTTCAAACAAAGAAGTATTAGACTTATTTCGCAAACTAGGAAATGATTGTACCTTACAAATTGCCCGTAAAGAAGCTAAAGTCCGACTTATTTGGAAGAAAGGATCATTCCGTCCACTGCCAAGCGGACTCTTAAGCGCCATATCTACGAACTTATTCTCTTGGCATGATAAAATCAATATTTTATTCGAACCATTCAGAAAAAAAGGAAAGAACCCGAATGAAAGTATTGCCGATCTAGTAAAACGAAGATTAGGAAAATCTTATCTAAACTATGCTGTTGACCCTTTTGTATCAGGAGTATATGCAGGTGATCCAAATCGTTTAGTTACCCGATTCGCTTTGCCGAAGCTCCACAGATTAGAGGATGAATACGGTAGCTTTATTCGTGGAGCAATTAAAAGGCGAAAAGCACTGGCTTCAGAGAAAGCACAAGGTATCTCAAAAGATGTTTTTTCCGTAAAAGGTGGATTTGGACAATTGGTAAAAGCACTCCAAAAAAAGATTGGCGATGAATTTATACAGCTTTCGGCAGGCTCCATAAAGTTAGAACCATCTTCAGATGGCTCTTGGGTGGTAACTTTAGGTTCTACAGAAAAAAAAATAACATCAAAAAAAGTAATAACTACTGTACCAGCTTATGCTTTACCTGATTTATTGTCTTTTATTGATACAAAAGAAATAGCCCCGATTTCATCTCTTACCTATGCTCCAGTTGTACAAATCGGCGTAGGGCTCAACAATAATAGCCGTGTTCCTCTTGCCTTTGGTGGATTAATACCTTCAATAGAAAAAGAAAAAATACTGGGTATTTTATTTAATTCATCATGCTACGACGACAGAGCACCAAAAGGAAAGGCATCACTTTCTTTTTTCCTTGGAGGAATGAAGCATCCACATTTATTAAACTTATCGGATGAAGAAATTATAAAGCTGGTAAAAACAGGACTACATCGAATGATGAAATATCCGGAAGATACTCCGATAGAGAAGATATATATTTTCCGGCATTCCAAAGCAATACCACAATACGAGGTTGATACAGAAAAACGTCTCGAAAAGATTAATCTGCTACAAGAAAAATACAAGGGACTTATTTTAGCTGGTGGCATTCGAGATGGAATTGGATTAGCCGACCGCATTAAACAAGCTACAGATTTAGCAAGTTTATAAGAAAGATTCTATAAAATAAGCCCTGCTTCCACACTAGGAGGAAGAGCTTTAACAAACAAAATAAGGAGACCGTAATCTAAACTGTGTAGTAAAAAAAGTATTAACTTTACTAACACCGTTTAGATTATGTCAGCTTCCCTTTTTTAGGACGGTATTAATTAGAGTGCTAAATTAATAATATTATTATCAGTTTCATACTTCCTTCTGTATTCATTGGGTGACATGTTACCCAATGAATGGTGCGGGCG
>Ga0183101_1000018_pt2 | contig 135437 bp, 102 predicted proteins | sample Biomet3_FD_127790 | JGI IMG/M metagenome (GOLD analysis project Ga0183101, IMG submission 127790) | Microbial communities from bioreactor (seeded with sewage sludge) at LBNL, California, USA - Biofuel metagenome 3 | ecosystem: Engineered > Bioreactor > Anaerobic > Unclassified ... | reverse complement strand
TTGGGATTCAGTCCTTTCGAGTCTCCCGCAAACTATAAAAATGCGGGGTTTGCCGTTACCAATATTTCGATTAAAGCATCTCGGAATATTAGGATAAACGATAAATATTCATTGCCGATATTCACTCAACTTGTATGGAATCCCAATAGAGAAGATGTACATTTTGTGTTCGGCATTACGTTGCAGTAAATATTGTCTGAAAGCGGACAATCACATTCAAAAAACCGACGGATATGTTAGGAACAATATTAGGATTTACGCTATACTGCTTTATTGATGCGGTATGCTTAGGGTACAGACCAAAATGGTTTTGCAAGATAAAAGGCCGAATGCGGACCAAGTTTCACTGACCAACTGCTGACGGAATTGAAATGACGATTTGGCCAAGTCTATATACTGCAAGAGTTTGTCGCCAGTGAGATAAAATTTCACAACAGAAAGTGAGTTGACGATATATTAGCAAAAAAAGTCATTTTACCCGCCCATTTCCTTGAAAAAGCAAGAAAATGGGCCTTTTTTTTGCTTTTTCAATTTTGTCTTTATTCTTGTTATCAGTAGCAATGCTGACATTATTTATATAATATAGTTTATTTTAATAGCAAAGTGATTTTTTAAAAAGCTTGATTAATCAAAAAAAGAATGAAAACAATGAATTTTATTCGTTTTTGTAAAACTGCTCTACAATATATTCAAAGTTGGATTTACTTTTTGAAGTGTATGTGCTCGCGGTGCTTTTTCTATAGGAGATTATTACTTTTTTATTTGTAAATATAAAGGATAATAATGTACTATCATTATGATAATACTAAATATTGACAAATCAAAAAAACATAAAAAGTCTCTAAGGAAAAGCACCGCGAGCACATACATGCATAGTAAAACATTGCAACAAATTGTAACTAAAATAAAGGCATTCTTCATCACCTCTTATCCTTGCCGTTCAAGTATTATATACATTCAAAAAAAATCATAAGGACGAAAATAAAAGTTTGTCCATATGAAAATAAAAATTCGTCCATACGAAAATATATTTTCGTCCATATGATTTTCTGGCTGTATATCAGCGTGTTGCGATGGTTATGCCTGAAAAGAGTAGTCGCCTTGCGCCTTTCTTGTTTCTAGGATAGAAATGAACAACAACTATTTTGGCTTTTATGTTGATTATGTCAATAAGAGTTCATATATTTGTGAAATGCAAAGTTGTAAAGCAAACCGTGAGGTCAGAGTAAAAAGATTAAATTGCAAAAGGAAGTATCAGACACAATGCTGAAACTTCCTTTTTGTGTTTTATAATAATGCCTCTCAATCTGCGAATTTGTGTCGAAATATGTTTCATATAAGGGCATTGCCATTATCATGTTAGCCTACGATGTCGTGGCCTTTTTCGTGAATGGAGCAATACATCTCTCTATTTTTTTATAGTCATTCTGTCTGTTCTAATGTTTATATATACTATAATTCGTTCGAGCTATTTAAGTAATCTATTACTCTATTTATGGCTCTTTCAATAAACAGACGTATGTCGTTGCCATAACTTCCGTATGTTACTGCGGTAATTAATAGAAGTTATCATGGTAACTAACGTTAGTTTTGTCCACAACATCCGTTAGTTATCGCAGCAACATACGGTGATTGTAGCAGCTGTACCATTTCTATAATAGCTATTCTGCTTTGTATTTCTAAATATTGCAACTAATGCTGTGAAATGCAAAGCAAAAAGTAAATCGTGAACTTGAAGTTTTCAAAAGAAGAAGGTGATCAGAAATAATTGCCTTCTTCTTTGAAAAATATTCACATCTTAAGCACGATTTTTTACCACATAATTATGTATACATGTATGATAGTTACAAATCAAAAAAAATGTATTGTGTGTTTATTCTTAAGTTGCTAATTTTGAAAGTCCTTTTTAATAAATATCAATATATAAAACAATAAAAATGGAAGAAAAAAATGAGTGTGATAAAGCTTCGATAGAAGAATATAAGTATGAAAAATTTTCTACAGATATTTATGGTCTAGATGAACTTCTATTTGGTGGAATACAAAAAAAAATGGGTTCGACTTTTAGAATTGTAATATGTGGTGGTAGTGGTATGAACAAATCTCTTTTTGGTGTACAGCTATTACAAGGAATAACAAAATCCTTAAGAAATAGGAGGTCTGATTTAAAATCTCCATATATTATTAGCGAATGTAAGAATACATTTAATTTAGAAGATTTGTATTGGGATTACGTAATATTAAAATGTATTAATAAAATTAGAAGGCGTATTATTGCCTGCGATGATAATTGTAAAAATAATAATTTTACAAATAGATTTTTTAATATAAAAGAAGATTGCAACTTTTCGATAGAACGTGATAAAATTGATCATTATATTGGAGAAGGAATAATTGTTTATAATAGCAGAATAAATGCTTTAGTAATGGCATCACCGTACAAATTCAATAATAGTGATGCCTGTGAAGAGGAAGATTTAATTATTGCGGAAAGAAAGAATCCTTTAGATTTTGTATTTTGTGATAAGGAAAATAATAAAAACGATAATAAGGACTACAGTAAAGATTTCTTGAATAAGGAATTATTCTCAATTAAAATTTTTGGCAAAGATATAGATCAGCCAATATTGGAAAATTACGGTAAACTGATTCCATGCATATTAGTTGAAAATCAAGATGAAATTAGCAAAATAAATCTATGTGCCTATCCTGAGGTTCTTATAAATATTGTGGATGATGAAGATAAAATAAAGGAATTAAGAGAAAAACCCGATCTCGTTTTCAGTTTACGATACAAAGAAGTTGGCAATAATGAATATCTTATTAACCAAATAAATATAAGTAAAAGTACTATGCAAACTACAGCTTTAGCATGGCATCAATATAAAAAAAGAGACTATGGAATAGAAATATATCCAAGTTTGCATTTATTGATGCAAAGAAGGCGTTTTATGCCCATGGGAGTACTTGCATCTAACTATAGTATATTAGATGAAACTTATCAGCAATATATAGACCTAAATTACAAACAAATAGAAAATAAAGTTGATTCTGAAAAAATAATACACTTTTTAAATGAAAGGCTAGAAGAATATAAAGATCACAAACAAAGAAAATAGAATTGTTTCAAAAAATTGTATAAATATAATCATCAAGATGAATGTATTGGCAATATAATAGAAGATATATTTGTCAAACCTAGCAACTCTGGAAGGTGTACTGCAATAATTGGAGCTCCTAATACATATAAGCGATACTTAGTAACGGGAGGAATTTTTAGCGCATGTTTCAGAGGTGAACATACTCTATATATACTTCTTGAAAAAGATTCATCAATAATTCGTCGTAATATGGATTGTCCTGCGATGAGAAAAGAGTTTAAAATATTGAATTGCATTTTACCGGAAGAATGCAATACTTGCAATTGTTATGATTGTTATCAATATATTCATCCTAAAAATATACGCATGGGAAATATATCTCCTGATGAATTTATATATTATTTGCTTCTACAACTAGAAATCTCTAAGGGAAATAAGAAAATCAAACGTATTATAATTGACGATTTGCAAATGATTGATTATTCTTTTCCTTTACTAAAACAAAGTGATTTGTTTTTAACAACACTAATTTCAATATGTAAAGAGAATGACATCGATCTGGTAATTATTATATGTAATAAGAGCGCATGCAAAACGCAAGAACTGAGAGCTCTTGCCGACAATGTTATTTGTATGGAAAGAAAAGATAAAAATATTAAGATTTATGTAGAACGCTGTTATGGATATAATGACCCTAGCCATATATATGGTGGTATAATTAAAATATCAGATATGCATAAACTCTTTCATTGCGGAACAGAAAAGGGAGAGAAAAAATATGGTATAAATAAGAATGTAATTGATCCTATTTATGTTAATAGTATGGACTATTTTTGGGTTAAAAATGATACAAATAAAATGATAAGTACATTGTTAAATATTAAAAAATGAAAACAGATAATTTTAAGAGTTGGATAATAAAACAAAGATTAGATTTACTAATAGCAATTATACCTATAATTCCTACACTAATACAATTTGCTATTCCTTTAAAATCTTTAAATTGGTTCATTTATATAGCTAATTTATTATTAATAAGCTGTACTATTTTTTATATAATAAGACATAACATTACTATTGATGATAGTGAAAAAAATGAGTTGCAGCTTTCTCAGTATGTGGTTAGTCAATTTGAATCTGATTGGGTTTTCTTTAGAAATGGGGCTGATGTTTTCTTTAGAAGAATGAATATTTCAATAAAGCAATTTTATTATTCATTAATAATAGTATGGAGCATTTGGCTAATTTTGTATGTAGAAAAGATTATACATCTTGCATTTAAAATGCCTCTTGTGAATGATAACATCTTTGAAGATATAATGAATTTGGCAAATAGTATAGCGATATTTTTTATGTATATGGTGATCACTATTCCCACAGTAAAAATAAATAAATTTCCTTCTGAATATAACAAGAGGACAGAAATGATTGCAGGAATGATTATAATAATCTTTTTGGGGACATGCTGTATATGTGTTGAACAATATTCCATTTTGTCTGCTAATGTAGTGGTGGAAAAATATGTGAGAGAAATAATAGCAATGATTGCTTGCGTATCATTCATGGCTTTTTTAGGGCGTTTAAATACTAGTTTTCTCAATATTCCGCAATCAATTATAATGGTCCTTTATTTATACGCAGGATCACAATTAATATATCCAATGATGGAAGATAATAAATATTTCTATTTGTTTGCTCTTATGGGTAAAATTTTCTTTTATTTGGTTATCATGTGGATTCTTCAAAAAGATCGTTTTTTATTCTTTCTCATAAACAAGGCGCATGCTATGTCTGAAGCAAATGATATGTTAAAAAGTTTTCATCGTATATACGGAAAGGAAATAGAAAAAGATGACATGATTTGATGCGTTGTAAATATTTTAGATCTATAAATAGATCTCTTTCGTGTTCACTAAAAGTAATTAATTGGCTTGTGAGATCGATAAACTCGTTCCAATACTTAGACGAAATTGTTGTTTTGAATTTGTTGGGTAAGTCTTTTTAGTATGATTTGGCATAATGTAATTTTTAGGACATCATAGCGTTTACCCTATTCTGTAAATAATGTTTTTGCTTCCTTGCTTTGATTTCTAATATATTCTTAATAACTTGCCACTGTTTATTAGTGAGGTTAGTTGGCAGCAGCTCATGAATTATTGTTCAGCTAATTATAAAAGTCTGTAATTATACCTGATTAATACGCTGATATATATTATTTTATTTGTTTTTAAATTTAAAACAACTTAATACTATTTGTTATGAAAAAAATGTTTGTTATTTTATTAGTTTGTGTTTCAATTGTTGGTTGTAATCGTGGAATAAACAATTCCAAATTTGTTTCAAAGATTAATCTAAAGGATACAGTTTTAAATGTGGGTGATTTGGTCTATTTTATCCCAAATAGATATAGTGATGGTACATGGGAGCCTTATATTTCAAAAGTAACTATCGAAGCTGTAAAGACGGTACAAAATCAAACGTTGTATATAGGATCTTACATTGATGAAGATTACGATTATAACGGAAGAATAGAGAAAAAAAGAAGAAGGCAAGTTTTAAACAATCTTCAAATTTATGAATACATAAACGATAAACAAGATACTATCTCTTTTCCATATTTGAAAAGTTGTATAGATGCTGTCTACTTTTTTCAAAAGAAGGAAAATGTTGATAAGGCATTAGAACTTGCAGAATACAAATCTCAGGCTAATAATGAAATTAAGTAAGTGTTATGTTTTAATACAAAGAGCCCTGTTGAGATTCATATATAGATGCTCGTTTTGCCATAACTAACGGAGTTGTCATGGTAACTCATACGAAATATACGTTAGTTATAGCAGTAACTTACGATCGATTTTTTTTGATGCTAAGGCAAAAGCGAAACTAATTCTATAGTAAATACAATAACTAAGTGGCGATAGTGCCGCTGTCTCTTATAAACCTGCTATTTTTATTTTTTGTCGTTATATAGTAGCATGTTGCGAGATAATTGGAATAGAGGTAGTGAGAAAAACTCTGATTTATAATATTAGGGGCACAATATATTTGTAGGGAAAAGAGTTTTTTTGTATTAGCCTGAATAATTCATACTCGCTGCTTATTATATCCTTGATTTCTTATCCCGAACTCAAGTAAGGAAGGTGAGCCCCTCAAAAATCATTGTTTTGGATGTCAAAGTTCTTTTCACTCCTCGCTTACCAAGGGTTGTATTTATCATGTTTCCTAACCCTAGACGGGAAAAACATCCATCACGTGAAAAATTCCATCGAAAGAGGTGATATTTTCAGATTCTATTGCTACTTTTGCCATGTCAGAACACTGATATAAGTAATTTCTCTGACAGGGCGAATCGCTTGCAAACTTTTGTTTATCAGGTGACTTGCGCTTTTTATAAACAAAAATACTCCGGAATTAAGGTAAAAGAACAATATAGTTCTGAGAATGTCATTACACCCGACGGAGTACTAGATTTAAAATAACAACTATATTTGATTTATAGAAATAGCAATGAATAAATCTATCTTTCTTAGTCTGCTATTGATCGTTAGCACATTAAGTGTAGCAGCTCAACAGACGGTTATTCTCGGTGGTAAGAATACGGGCAAGCGCTTTGACGGTATAGGTATAGTAAATGGTGGAGGAGCCACATCTGTATTGCTGAAAGATTATCCGGAAAAACAGCGCAGTGAGATCATGGATATGGTTTACAAACCAATGTTTGGTGCATCTGTAAGTGCACTACTGGTAGAAATTCCTGGAGATGGCAACTCCACACAGGGTTCAATGCCAAGCCATAGTCATTATCGGGGCGACTATAACTATCAGCGCGGATACACCTGGTGGATACTTCGCGAGGCAAAACAGCGCAATCAAAAACTATCTCTCGATGGAACAGGGTGGAGCGCACCACAGTGGGTGGGAAATGGTAATTTCTGGTCACAAGATGCAGCTGATTATTATGTATCATGGCTACACGGACTGCGTGAAGTCTATGGACTAGAAATGGATGCTATTGGCTGTCGAAACGAAAAAGGATGGAACCGTGACTTTGCGATTATGTTGCGTAAGACTATGAACGACAAAGGATTCGGCAATGTAAAACTCCATGCATTCGACAATTGGGGGAAGTCTAAACTTGACTTCATGAAAGAAATGATAAATGACAAAACATTTGCTGATGCAGTTGATGTGATTAGTGCCCATACATTTAATGAAATAGAAGCCACTCCTGAACAGAAAGCGTTGGCTACAAGACTGGGTAAACCTCTATGGAACACAGAAGAACATGTTTATCGCAAAGGATACGATTGTCTTATAAGTATTGTAGACAACTTCAATAAAAACTATATAATCAGTGGTGCCACAAAAGAGGTCAACTGGTATGATATAGCTAGTGTCTATCCCTTGGAACCATACAGTTGTGACCCGGCAATGCTACTTGCCCGTGAACCATGGAGTGGTAACTATGAAGTACGCGAAGCTTTGTGGGGATATGCTCATTACGGGCAGTTCACTGAAGTGGGTTGGCTATATCTTGACGAAGGATGCAAAATACTTAATGATGGAGGAACTATGGTTACTATGAAGAATCCTACAACAGGAGACTATAGTATTATCCTAGAAACCAAAGATGCAAAAGCTAATCAACTGGTGAATGTAAAAGTCACAAAAGGAATGTCAAAGAAAAACTTATGTGTGTGGCGAAGTAATGAAAAAGAACAGTTTGTACAACTTGCCGATATTACTCCTAAAAATGGAAAATATACGTTGACACTCGAACCGAATAGTGTTTACTCCATATCTACCGTTAAGGGTCAACAGAAAGGTTCATTTGCTGATATTCCACAAGCTAAGCCATTTCCAATACCCTATTTCGACAATTTCGATGAATATACCCATCCTGAGCAATGGGGATACTTACCTCATTACACAGCAGACCTAATTGGTGCTTTTGAACTTACAGAACGTCCAGACCATAAGGGACAGTGTCTGAGACAGGTTGTAGGCGAACATACCAATAGTTGGGCACCAGAATGGCATTATTACACTATTATAGGTGATTCAACTTGGACTGACTACCAGATAAGTGCTGATGTATATCTCAATCCACAAGACGAAGTCGCACTGATGGGACGTCTGTGCGATGTTGGATCAGGTTATGGTATCGCAGCAAAAGGATATTATGTAAAACTTGACGACAAAGGCAACTGTAGTCTTGTAATCACCAGAGGAAAACCGGATAAAAAAGAACTTGTAGGAGATGCCGAACAACAGGCCCTTATAACAGCAAATAATGATAACGAAGTTGGTGGTGAACGAATGATGGCAAGTAAAAAAGTGGATGGTATATCCGCCTGTCAGTGGCACAACCTAAAACTTCGTTTTGAAGGTAATAACATTATCGGATATGTAGACGGTAAAGAGGTCGTATGCTGCACCAACAGCCAGTATCCACGTGGCATGGCAGGACTAATGGCACCAATGCAACAGCACCGAATAAGTACACCTTATTTCGATAATCTAGAAATTACCCCTACTGGCAAAACAGCATCTTGCACTACAGGAAATCTTGATATTCGCCCTCTATATCCTGCACATTAATAAAACAGGGAATATCACTTATAATATCACTTCTTGTGTTGGCGAATGATTAGCTATGGAAGTTCGTTGGCTGGAATGATTGTTTCAGATTAAGTTTACAACATCCTGTAGTAACATACAGTTGATTTGTCGTTATATAGTGGCATGCCGCGAGATAAATTGAAATAGCGATAAAAGCTCTGACTTATATATTGGGGGCACTGTAGAAAAAAGAGTCTTTGGAGGTATTAAAATGATCGTCTTTTGAAGTAAACTAATGTAAAGCAAAATAAGAGAACAACTCCTAGTGGTATAATCCATACTTTATTGAATACAAAAAGAGCAAGCGCTATGAGACATTCCAGCATAATAGCTGGAACATAAAAGTGCCATATCTTTGTCATCCTTTTATTCCCCTTTCTCATTTCATGATATGCAAATGCATAATAACTAAGATAAATTATGATCGCTGGAAGTAATATATATAACAGTAATCCTTTAATATCATGGAAATATTCCCCACAAAATATAGGTTCCCAAATATTAAGCACCAAAGCAAATCTTAAAGCATCAGATTTAGCATTAAGATTTACTTCTTTCTCGTTACTATTGATATCTGCAATCATCATTGAGTATGTATGGATTTAACGATAAGGCAAAGATAAGCAATTCTGTAATGTCTTATCGTTTTATTGATAAAATCATTTATTCCACTTGGAAAACTTTTGTTAAAGATTATCTTCAAGTAAAATATATAGATCGAGTTAGTGAATATTTTTCGCTAAAAAAGTTTGCAGAGTACTCTTTTTTCGTTATTTTTGTAACAACTTTTGAAAGTTATGGAAATAGTAGGCGAGTAGGATGTCTTAAACGAATGCTTAGTAGATTATTCCTTGTTTAGAATCTGGGCAATTGTTAAGTTCTGAATATGAGTAAAGTACCTTCTTAGAATGCTATTATGTCCTCTATTATGAGAGCATAATATCGTTCAATGTTTTGGGTGTTGATTATTTCAACTTGGTCAATCCAGAGCATTGAACAAACATTGTAAGCTTAAATTTCCACGCCTTTTATATTGAGAACAGTAAAATGAAATAACTAATTATCCACTATGAAAATAAAGTTGAGTATTATTCTTTTTATAATTGTAGACGTAGCAATAACCATAGTAAGTTGTAGTAGTAATGATAAAACATTACCAGATTCCCCAATAACGGTAGATCCAACTCCACTATTAGGAGATAAATTATTCAAGGCTTGTAAAGTAGATACTAATGATGTTAAATACAGATTTGGAGGATATATTTCTACAGATACAATATATTTATCAGGACTTAATCAAGGCTATTCATGGTTCGCCTATTATAAGAAAGTCTCGGATAATGAATTCTCAAAAATACAAGAATGGAAAGATGTTGAAAAGCTTCCTATAGAAATTCATTTGTATAGAGGATACGGCAAATACGATACTCTGTATTTGGCATCACTGACTTTTCCTGGACGAGCTATTTATTCAGAACAATTTATAAATTTACAACAAATCTCTTTTGTTACTCTAAACTTGGGATATACAAAAGAACGTGGTAATGTGTCTATTCAGAGTTTGGTAGATGTTAATGCAAATATTATACTCAATAATGGAAAAACTAAATTAAGGAGGTATGAATATTTAGGCTTGGATCGAAAAAAGTTCATTAAATGGTATGGAAACACAATATTATTGGAAAATTCTGAAAAGTATTATCAGAATAATAGCAGCTATAAGACCTATAATGTATATTCAGAGAATGGAGATTCATTAATTACTCTTTATCAGGATTATTATTATAGCGTTTCATCTTATCAATGTAGACTTGATATTCCTGATAATAATTGGATAAGCATAAATCAAAAGATCAATGTGTTAATAAACAATTTTTTAAAATCCAATGAAATAATATTCGAAAGAAATGATTATTCAAAACACGAAGGAATGGATGGGCAACATCTCTGGAAATCTAATATTATAAATTTGGATTTTGAAATACCGAATGATGCAAAGATTTCTTATGAAATAAAGAAAAATGACAATCTTTGGAATTATTTATTCCAAGTAATCTTTCAAAATGGAACTAAGAAAGATGTTTCAGTCCGCTTAGATATTGACACTGGGGAAGCCCAAAAACTATAACTAATTTAATATGTTTGTGATAAGATTTAAGCCTAGTTCTACTTTATAGAAAGATCGTAATAATATGTTTCTATTAACTCTCTCTTCTTAATCCATAACGCCTGTGGACATCATTACAGAATATTGCTTTTTTGAGAATAAACCCAAAGTTTTCACAAAGTATGGAGCTGTTCAGACAAATCGACTTGCTTTCTTTTGATTTATTATTCTAAACTTAAGTATAAGTTGTATCATTTTGCTATGAAAAAGTGTTGTGTATATCTATTATTCTTTTGTGCCTTTTGTATCGGTCTACAGGCCCAATCTAAAACGCCGGGAGCGTTTCGGGTGAAAGGGGTGCTGATTGACACATTGACTCACGAACGTGAACCTTATGTGACGGTTAGTGTCTACAGTGTGCAAGACCCCAAAAAGGCTGTGAAAATGCTGATGACCAGTGAACATGGTGAATTTGATTTCTCGCTTGCCAATAGTGGGACTTATTTGCTGTCTTTCACTTGTGTGGGGATGGCAACGGTGCAAAGAAAGGTGGTGTTGCACGACCGCACTGTGGTAGATATGGGTATGATCTATACCCACAACGATATACAAAGCCTTAAGGGCGTTACGGTGGTCTCTCGCCGGAAATTGATAAAAGTCGATATAGACAAACTCGAATATGACGTGGAACGCGACCCCAATGCTGCTGTGAGCAATGTGTTGGATATACTGCGGAAAGTCCCTTTTGTTACAGTTAGTGGATTGAGCGACGTCAAACTTAAGGGAAGGGGAGACTTTAAGGTTTATATCGACGGACGCCCCAGTATTGTCATCAATTCGCAAAATATGGCGGATGTCTTGAAAAATATGCCTGCCAATACGATTAAGTCGGTGCAAGTGATTACCAATCCCGATGCAAAATATGATGCAGAGGGCGTTGCCGGCATTCTTAATATTGTACGTAGAAAGGTGATGCCCGGGTATTCGGTATCGCTGTCGGGCAGTGTCACCAATAATTCTCAATATGGCAGGGTATATTCGACCCTGCAAGTGGGTAAACTTTCGATTTCCGGTCATGCTTCTTTGGCACGCAATGATGTGAGGTACTCGTATGCGGACAATGAATATGTTAACTATCAATCGCCCGATAATTATAAACAAGTATCTAGCGATAACAAAAAGGAGAAGCCGTTCGCTGGGACTACCGACGATGTGGAACTGAGTTATGATATCGATTCTTTGCGGCTCTTTACTTTTGCTGGGGGTATCATGGCTATTCGTAATCCGGTGGATGTAAATGGAACGACAAAAATGTATACTTCCGGTGGAAACCTTGCATCCTCGTACGATGAAAATAATCGGATAAGAAATTCGTTGGATATGATTGTGGTGCAATCTAACTATCAGAGATCTTTTCGCAAGAAAGGGAAAATGGTTGTATTGTCTTACCAGTTGAGTGCGTTTCCGCATCGACAGAAAACATATACGGACTATACAAATATGGTGAATTATTCGTTTCCGTATACGGGCATCTATCGAAAAGATAATCCAAATACGACCGAAAACACCGTTCAGTTGGATTATACCGATCCGATTGCTCGGGGACAAACGATAGAGGCGGGTGTGAAGTATATTGCACGTCGGAATAAAAACAGTCATTCGTATTACACCCGCAATGGCGACAGCGATTATACTGAGAATGCCGAGCAACGTTTGTGTTATCGTCAGAAGCAATCTATCTATGCTGCGTATGGTGAATATGTGCTGAAAGAAAAGAACTGGAGTGGCAAAGGAGGACTGAGATACGAATATACTCACGAAAACATGAATGAAGTGGGGAGCACGGACGACCACTTTACCACTCATTACGGCAATATCGTTCCTTCGGCTTCTCTTTTCTGGGGTATTGATGAGAATAACAACTTGAAATTGTCGTACAATATGCGTATTAGCCGCCCGGATATAAACTTCCTTAATCCTCGTATCAAAAACGACGATCCGCTGAATATCTATTTCGGTAATCCGGCATTGAAGTGCGAGAAAAACAATACTTGGGATGTAGAATATAATTGTACGGGAGACAAAGCCAGTATCAGTCTTTCGTCGGGCTATTCGTTGACCGATAATAGCATTGAGTCGTATACATTCGTTACCGATAAAGTACTGAATCACACTTTTCGTAATATAGGGAGTTGTTCGGCTATGTGGGTAAGTCTATATGCGAGTGGAACTATTTATAAGCATTTGTATGGTAGCGTTAATGCCAATTGGACGTACAATCAATATCGAAGTATACCGAGTGGCGGCAATCGCAGGGGCCCGTCCTATACCGTAGATTGGAATTTGGAACAATCTCTTCCGTGGAGTATCTCAATGAGTGTGAACGGATCATGGAACAGCTCGTGCATTACTCCTCAGGGAAAAGTATCCGGAACTTCTTCTTATGGGCTCTCATTACGTCGTCTTTTTCTTGATAAAAAGCTTACGGTGTCGTGTTGTGCCGATAATTTCTTACGCAAATATAAAAGGTATTCCTATTGGGAAGAAGGGAATGGATTTCGCTTTCAGTCGGTAAATCGTAATGAGTATCGATCTATAGGCATAAATATCAATTACCGGTTCGGGAAACTGAAGAAAGAGGTGTCTAGAGTAGCTCATGCGATAAATAATACGGACCTGAAGAAGATAAATGCGAATTGAATATTGCCTCACTAGGCGTACGTGAGCCGCGAAGGATGCAAAAAAAAGAGGAACAACTTTAAGATGTTTATTCTTAATTTGTTGTTCCTCTTTCTTTTGTACGCCCTCAGGGGCTCGAACCCTGGACCCATTGATTAAGAGTTAATCTCAGAAAATTAGATTATTCTATAGTGTATCAATTAGTTGCTTGGATAAATATTTCTTGCGAGGATACTTTTTATAATATTTTTCATTTGAACATGCCACCTTTACCAAGTAGAATCCAATCCGCTGAAATTCCAAAATCACGGACAATATAGACAATCCACTCCGGTTTAAGAACACTAACTTCGGGTTGATTCTTTACGGTGTTTATATTCCAATAATTGATATCGTGTTCTCTCGCGAATGTTTGAAGTCTACGGATTGTTTTTTGAGCCTTTAGATGTCGATAGCTTCAAAGAAACGCTTTGTTACTTCTATTCCTTCTTGCGATATTTTCATTTCTTTTCTCTTATGAATGTTATAGGATCTCTCTCTCTTGTTGTCATACGATCACCTTTAATTATTGCTTTAAGGATTTTTCCATGGGACGTAATACTTACAATAGGTTCTTTGTATTTGTAGGTACCGCTATCTGATCCAGCCTTTCCTTCGAAATTAATAATGCATTTATATGTAGAGTCGGAGAATACGATTGTACTTGTTGCTCCTTCTGTTGCGAACTTCCATGTTGTGTTTTTAATGCCGCGGCTTGTGCATCCTGCTAATATGAATATTGCAGATAATATTATTGATATCTTTTTCATTCTCTTATTGCTGTTTTAAGTGATTCAATGAGTTTATCAGAATAATTAAATATATCATCAATCGAAGACAGATCAAACCATTCGTTCGATTTATAGTTGTCTTTGGGAAAGCAAATACGTTTACTGTATTGTTTTAAAGAAATTCTACATATCCAATACCAGCTGCTTTCATTATAGCTTACTACAAAGTAGGACTTTGTATCTTTATATGTAATTTTCGAAGCATCTACATTTTTACGAAGAATGCTTCTGATTATATTATATGCGTCTATTTCTTCTTGCGTCGTAATTATTCCTGTTGATTCATCTTGTGAAACAACTCCTTCAGGAAGTTTCTCCTCTTTCTTCTCTTCTTGGATGGTGTTTGCTGTATCTGTTTGTTCTTCTTGATTTTTAGCAGCAAAATTCAAACGATCGGAAATAACCTCATTAATATATAATGAGATTGCTCTTTTTAATATGGGTGTGTACTTTTCTACCTGTGATTGATTATAATGTCCGTCATTTGTAGCTTTTACGAAATATCGCACGAATTCCTGTGATGGGGTTGTGAAGTCATTTGCTACGATGTCTTTTATGGATGTAAGTATTTGAAGTTGTTCTGCTGTCGTTAGTATTTCGCTTTCGTTGTAATATGATTTATGGAACTTCTTTAATTGCTCAATGTCTGAATCTGAAATATTAAGCATGTTTATAATCAAAAAAGGTTTCTCATCCATGATGTTGGATTTATCGAGGTCCGTATAGAATCTATATTCTATTCCATTAGTTAGGACTCCGAAACGGGCATTTGAAGCTACGAAATATTTTTGTAGTTGAGTGTTGTGCAAATTTAGATTTTCCTTGCAATGCTTACACTCTATCAGCAATATTGGCTTTTCGTCTTTTATTATAGCGTAGTCTATTTTTTCTCCTTTTTTCTTTATAAGATCACAATCCATTTCTGGAACAACTTCGAAAGGATTAAATACGTCATATCCAAGTGCTGAAATCATAGGCATAACGAAAGCGTTTTTTGTGCCTTCTTCAGTTGTTATAGTGTCCATTTGTTTCTCTATCTTTTCTGCTAGTTGCAGAATAGCGTCTTTAAAGTCCATGATATTATATTTTTGATTTTTCTATAATAGTTATAAGTCTGTCTATCTGCTCTTGACTTTTTGATATTTGAGATTGTTGCAGTTGTATTATTTCCAAAATTTTTGTTGTCTCTGTTTTATTCGTGCAGATGTTATCATCACTATCTTTTGAATAAAATAGCGATATTATATCATCTCCATATCTTTTGGATAAAAGAGGTATGTATTCGTCTAGAAATGGACGTTCCCCCTTTTTTATCTGTGATATATACGCTTGGTCTTTCCGAATTGCTTCACCTATAGCTCCTTGGAATGCACCACCAATTTTGTTCTCTTTCAAGTATTTGATAAAATCATTCAATCTGAACATATCCTACACTTGTGAATTATGATTAATATTGATATATAATATCATAAATAAGATGTGCTATATCAAATTTATTCATGTATTTGCATTATAATCTTTACATCACATTACAAAGATATGAAAAATATTTCAGAAACAAATAGTTGTGAAGCAAAACCTCAAATAATAACCCTGAAGGGCTATTATAATAGTTTGCCTAACTCTACTCATCCGAAAATTGATTTTATAAGAAAGGTTGCTATGAGGTGTGGAGTCTCGGAAGCAACGGTTCGAAATTGGCTTAAATATGGTATGAAGCCCAATAATAAGCAACACGTTGTGATTTTGTCAGAGATGACTGGAATACCTCAACCGCAATTATGGATTGATTAAAAGTAGAGCAATGAATAATATTGAATTTTACATTTATGATGATGAACTTTGGGGTATGTTCCCTAATGGTACTAACCAAAGAATCACGGAAAATGATAAGGAACTTATTAAAAATGTCCTTGAGCGAATAAGAGAGTTATTATCTTTCTGCTTACGTTGCAGCATTGCTTTTAGTTGACTACTGGTATATAACTCTTGATTCCCTATTTTATCAAGTTTGTCTTGGTAATCATTGAGCAAGTTACGAAGCTTCATGCTTATAATAGATGCATCCGAGCGTTTTACTACTTGACCATCTTTGAACTGAGAAAGACTATCGATGATGAAACGAGTTACAATGTAACTTGTCTCTTGTTTATGGCGGACGGCGATTCTGATTTTATGTTTTCCGTCTTTTAATATCTTTGCCTTGAAAATTGTGATTTTTAGAGTTGCCATGTTGATTAAAAAATTGAGGATACTTTTTGGATACGTGTTTTTGTCCACTGTTGGACAAATTATCCTTTTTTTTAATCTGCAATTCAGAGAAAGAATAAAAGAGATATAACAATAAGATGTTTATTTCTAATCTGTTATACCTCTTTTTTTGTGGTACGCCCTCAGGGGCTCGAACCCTGGACCCATTGATTAAGAGTCAATTGCTCTACCAACTGAGCTAAGAGCGCATTTCTTTTTGATTTTGCGGTTGCAAAGGTAGCTCATAATTTTTAGTTTACCAAGAGAAAGAGTCTCTTTTTTCTTACTTTTTTTGTTTCGTTTATTCGAAGGTAAACAGTTTGGAAGGTATAGTGCGTTGTAGAGCAAAGAGTTGCACATCTTTGTCGACAATGATTCCTTTTTCTTCCAATTTCTCTTTGACGGTATGATAAGCGATGTTGGGGCGATTGTTGTCTTTGCTCAGGTGGCATAACCAGATATAACGGAGGTCTTTGGGAAAGTGGTTGGCGAGGAAGTCTCCCGTAGCTTCGTTGCACAAATGTCCGTGGTCGCCATAAATGCGTTGCTTGAGATGTATGGGGTATTTGCCCGACATCAACATGTCGCGGTCGTAGTTGGCTTCTATAATCAGATAGTTGGCTTGTGCGATATGCGTTTGTACGGTGGGTGTGATCTCGCCCAAGTCGGTGAGAAAGCAGAACACTTTGCCGTCTATTTGGATGTGGTAGCCCACATTGTCGGTTCCGTCGTGAGGCACCTCGAATGCGGTGATATGGAAATCTTCCAAGTCTATCGTTTTATCTTTCTCGATATAGCGTATATTGATGGCCGACAGCTCTTGGGTGACACAGTAACTCTTTTGGATGCCTTTGTGCACTAACTTGGTGGCGTAAATAGGAATGTTGCATTTCTCGCCGATGTTTCCCACTGATTTTATATGATCGGCATGATCGTGAGTGACGAATACGCCACGCAGTGTGGACATGTCCACGCCGATGTCTTTAAGAGTCTTTCTGATGTTTCTCAAACTAATTCCTGCATCTATTAGAATACCATAATGCTCCGTGCCGAGATAGAAACAATTGCCATCGCTTCCGCTGGCCAAACACATAAATCTTACCTTCATATTCTTTATATTCCTTACTTTGGTCATTTCAAAAATGTCACAAAGGTACTAAAAGCGTCTGTTTTTTCTCTATTTCTGTTCGATAAATGAAAAAATATATCCATATTTAGCTTTGATAACAAAATAAAATAATATTTTTGCGGCGGGTATTGCTATTTACTTTAATTTTGCTCAAACGAAAAATGAAATAACGAAACTAAGTAATAATCATATAAATTATGCCACAAATTATTGGACGTATATCTCAAGTCATTGGCCCGGTAGTTGATGTTTACTTCGACGGTGTTGACGCCGAAAAAGCATTGCCAAGGATACACGATGCGCTTGAAGTGAAAAGACCGAACGGCAAGACGCTCATAGTGGAGGTGCAGCAGCATATCGGTGAGGATACGGTGCGCGCCATAGCCATGGACAGTACCGACGGTTTACAACGCGGATTGAAAGTATATCCCACGGGAGGATCTATCACGATGCCTGTCGGCCCCGAAATTAAAGGTAGGCTGATGAATGTTGTAGGCGATACGATAGACGGTATGACCCCTATCGAACGGAAGGAATCTTATCCGATACATCGCGAGCCTCCTAAGTTTGAAGATTTGGTTACTGTGCAAGAAGTACTCTATACGGGTATTAAGGTGATCGACTTGCTGGAGCCATATAGTAAAGGTGGAAAAATCGGTTTGTTCGGAGGTGCCGGTGTAGGTAAGACTGTGCTTATCATGGAGCTTATCAACAACATTGCCAAGAAGAACAATGGTTTTTCTGTATTTGCCGGTGTAGGTGAACGTACTCGTGAGGGTAACGACTTGTTGCGCGATATGCTCGATTCGGGCGTAATACGCTATGGTAAGGAATTCATGGACGGCATGAAAGAAGGCAAATGGGATTTGTCTAAAGTAGATTACGATGAGGTTGCCCAATCTCAGGCTACGTTGGTCTACGGTCAGATGAACGAACCTCCTGGAGCACGTGCTTCGGTGGCATTGTCGGGTCTGACGGTTGCCGAATCGTTTCGTGATGCCGGTGCCAAAGCCGGAGCTACCAATGATATATTGCTCTTTATCGATAATATTTTCCGTTTCACTCAGGCCGGTTCAGAAGTATCTGCTCTGTTGGGCCGTATGCCTTCGGCTGTAGGTTATCAGCCGACGTTGGCTACCGAAATGGGTACGATGCAAGAGCGCATCGCTTCTACTAAATATGGTTCTATCACTTCGGTGCAGGCTGTTTACGTACCTGCCGACGACTATACCGACCCGGCTCCTGCAACGACTTTCAGTCACTTGGATGCAACGACGGTATTGAATCGTAAGATTACGGAAATGGGTATATATCCCGCTGTTGATCCGTTGGATTCTACATCGCGTATCCTCGATCCGAATATCGTAGGTCAGGAACACTATGAAATAGCCGAGCGTGTGAAACAGATTTTGCAGCGTAATAAGGAATTGCAGGATATTATTTCGATCTTGGGTATGGAAGAGCTTTCGGATTCCGATCGTACGGTTGTGAACCGTGCACGTAGAGTGCAGCGTTTCCTTTCGCAGCCGTTTGCCGTTGCCGAACAGTTTACCGGCGTACCTGGCGTGATGGTCGATATCGAAGATACTATTAAGGGATTCAAGATGATTCTTGACGGTGAGGTAGATGATATGCCAGAGCAAGCATTCCTCAACGTAGGTACTATTGAAGAAGCTATTGCCAAGGGTAAAAAGATTCTTGAACAATTTACTCAGAATTAATGACCTGAAATAATGGAAAGACTACATTTGAATATTGTATCGCCCGAGAAAGAATTGTTCGATGGTGAAGTGAGTAGTGTGAATCTGCCCGGCGCGTTGGGTGCTTTCACTATTCTGCCAGAACATGCACCAATTGTGTCTTCGCTGAAGAAGGGTACGGTGACTTATGTTGCCGACAAAGAGTATCAGCTGGAGATAAATGGTGGCTTTATCGAGATGAGTGATGGAGTTGTTTCCGTCTGCGTATCGTAATTTTAGAATATTTAGGAGGAACTAACGGAATGCAATTGATAAAAATAAAATTTGCCAAGTCGATAACTTTGTTTACAGCCCTTTTGTGTGTATTGGCTGCCGTGTTTTATGGTTATTTCTTTCCAGAGTTTTATACAAAATCATTTCCATTCTTGTTGGTATTCTTTTATTTGTTCGGTTTTGTTAGCATATCGGTGTATAGTCGGGCTATCGTAAAAGCTCCTAATAAAGCTGGAAACTATTATCTGGCAGTGAGAATGCTGAAGATGCTTATCGTGATATTGGGCGCCTTTGTTTATTGTCTGCTCAATAAAGCGGAAGCGATAACGTTCATTTTTACATTGGCCGTGATTTATTTATTGTATCTGGTTTTTGAGACTCGGTTCTATTATACTTCGACTTTGGCTGAAAAAACAAAAAATAAGAATGATGAAACGAATAAATAATATATTCCGTGGAGTATTGGTACTCTTGTTTTGTACTGTCGCTCTCTCTGTTTCGGCGCAACATAAGGCTGCTGCGGGGGAAGACGAAAAAGGCTCTGTGGATATAAAAAGTTTGATATTTAGTCATATCGGGGATACCTATGAGTGGCATATCACCAAGATAGGTAATACCGATTTGAAAATTGTACTTCCTATTATTGTCTATAGCAAAGCATCGGGATGGAATGTTTTCAGTTACAGCCGCATCGAAGAGAAGGGTAGTAGCTACAAAGGTTTCACCATTGCTCCCGATGGCGCTCCTCACGAGGGCAAAGTTGTAGAAAAAGTAGGAAATGACTATGTGCGTCCTTGGGATTTCTCGATAACGAAAGTAACGCTTGCTCTGTTTATCAACGGTCTGCTGTTGGTATTGGTGGTGCTGGGCGTGGCACGTTGGTATCGCAAACATCCCGATGGCAAGACTACTCCAAAAGGATTTATCGGATTCATGGAAATGTTCATTATGATGGTCAACAATGATATCATCAAAGACAGTATGGGAGCCAACTATCGCAAGTTCTCTCCATACCTGTTGACCGCTTTCTTTTATATCTTTTTGAGCAATTTCATGGGATTGGTTCCCTTTTTCCCCTTCGGCGTAACCGTAACGGGCAACTCTGCCATTACGTTGATACTGGCTTTGTTTACGTTTATTATTACCAACGCGACAGGTTCGAAGGTGTATTGGAAAGATATATTTTGGCCCGATGTACCAATGTGGTTGAAAATACCGCCTATCATACCTTTCGTAGAGTTTTTCAGTATCTTTACCAAACCCTTTGCCTTGATGGCCCGACTATTCGGTAATATGCTTGCCGGTCATATGGGAATGTTGGTTTTGACAAGTCTGATCTTCATTACGGTAAGTATCAGCCCGGTATTGTGCGGCTCGATGACGTTGATTTCGGTATTGTTCAACATCTTCATGCTCTTGTTGGAAGTATTGATCGCTTTCTTGCAGGCATACATCTTTACCATGCTGTCGGCTACGTTTATAGGCATGTCTCAAGAAGGGAAGAAAGAAGCTGAATTGGCTGATTAATTTTAGTGTAGAATCAAAGAAAATATAAAATAACAATTAAATTTTAAAGATTATGTTACTATCTGTTTTATTACAAGCTGCTGCAAGTGGAATGAGTCCGTTTGCTACGTTGGGTGTTGCACTTGGTGCCGGTTTGAGTGTAATTGGTGCCGGTATCGGTATTGGAAAAATCGGTGGACAGGCTATGGAAGCTATCGGTCGTCAACCGGAAGCATCAAACGATATTCGTTCAAACATGATTCTTTCAGCTGCATTGGTTGAGGGTGTCGCATTCTTTGCACTTATTGTTTGTATTTTAGGATACTTCCTTAAATAATAGTCATTATGTCATTGTTACTACCCGAAAGCGGTCTATTGTTTTGGATGCTTATCACCTTTGGTGTGGTATTCTTTATCTTGGCGAAATGGGGCTTCCCTGTTATCACTAAGATGGTAGAGAAGCGTACGGAATATATAGAAAAGTCTTTGGAAAGCGCCAAGGAGGCAAATACTCAATTGGCTACCTTGAAAGAAAAAAGCGAAGCTCTTGTTGCTGAAGCCAATAAGGAGCAAAGCCGTATTCTGAGAGAGGCTGCCGAAGAGCGTACGAAGATCATAGAGGCTGCACGGAAACAGGCAAACGAAGTTGCCCAGAAGGAACTTCTTGCCGTAAAAGAACAGATCCGCCAGGAGAAAGAAGAAGCTATTCGCTCCATTCGCCGTCAGGTGGCTGTGCTTTCGGTAGATATTGCAGAGAAGATTATCCGTCAGAATCTAAGTAAAGAAGACGATCAGATGCAAATGATCGATCGTATGTTGGACGAGGTAATGGCTCAAAAAAACTAAAAAAGTATGGATGTAGGTGTTTTATCTGTGCGTTATGCTAAAGCGTTGATAGGTTATGCCGTCGACAATCATGTTGAAGACCAAATCTATGAGGTGTGCAAGCATCTCGTTTCCTCTTTTCGTCAGGAAAGAAGGTTGCGTAGCGCGCTCGACAATCCTATACTGACCATCGATGATAAACTGAAGTTGATCAAAGCGGCTGCCGATTCGAAAGGAGAGCCGTGTGAAGAGTTCATACGTTTCGCTCGCTTAGTCCTCAATCATCATCGTGAAGGCTATTTGGAGTTTATCTCGTTGATGTATCTCGACTTATATCGCCAAAAGAAGCATATTGGTGTGGCTAAGCTTATCACCGCTGTGCCTGTGGGCGTTGCCGTTGAGGAAAAAATTAGAAGCGTTTCGCAGCGTGCGCTTCATGCCAAAGGCATGGAGTTGGAGGCATTGGTAGACTCTGAAATAGAAGGAGGTTTTATCTTCGACGTCAATGACTACCGACTTGATGCCAGCATCGCTACGCAATTGAAACGTATCAAGCAGCAATTCATCGAGAAGAATCGGCGGATTGTTTAACGAATCGATTTAATATTAAGATTATGTCTGAGAATATAAAAGTTAGCGAAGTTTCAGAAATATTGCAGCAGCAGTTGGCCGGCATAGATACTCAGGTCCAGCTTGACGAGGTGGGCACTGTGTTGCAGGTGAGCGATGGAGTAGTGAGAATCTATGGATTGCGCAATGCTGAGGCTAACGAACTTCTTGAATTTGACAATGGTATAAAAGCCGTTGTGATGAACTTGGAGGAAGACAATGTGGGTGCCGTATTGTTGGGACCTACGGATCAAATCAAAGAGGGATTCACAGTAAAGCGCACCAAGCGTATTGCCTCTATCAAAGTGGGTGAAAGTATGCTCGGGCGTGTTATAGACCCGCTTGGCGATCCTCTAGACGGTAAGGGTGCTATTGATAGTAGCAATCTTTTTGAGATGCCTTTGGAACGTAAGGCTCCGGGTATTATCTTCCGTCAGCCTGTAAACCAACCGCTTCAGACAGGTATTAAGGCTATTGACGCCATGATTCCTATCGGACGTGGACAGCGTGAGTTGATTATCGGTGACCGTCAGACTGGTAAGACGGCTATCGCTATCGATACCATCATTAATCAAAGAGGTAACTATGAAGCCGGCGATCCGGTATATTGTATTTATGTCGCTATCGGTCAGAAAGGTTCTACTGTAGCTGCTATTGTAGAAACTCTACGTAAGTATGGCGCGATGGATTACACTGTAATTGTTGCCGCTACTGCTGCCGATCCTGCAGCAATGCAGTATTTTGCTCCATTTGCCGGTGCAGCTATCGGAGAATATTTTCGTGATACGGGCCGTCATGCATTGGTTGTATACGATGACTTGTCGAAACAGGCTGTGGCTTATCGTGAAGTATCATTAATCTTGCGTCGTCCTTCCGGACGTGAGGCTTATCCGGGTGATATCTTTTATTTGCACTCCCGCTTATTGGAACGTGCAGCCAAGGTTATCAAACAGCAAGAAGTAGCTGAGCAAATGAATGATCTTCCTGAATCGTTGAAAGGTCACGTCAAGGGAGGCGGTTCGCTCACCGCGTTGCCTATTATTGAAACGCAGGCTGGTGATGTCGCAGCTTATATCCCAACCAATGTGATCTCTATTACCGATGGTCAGATATTCCTGGATACCGATTTGTTCAATCAAGGCAACCGTCCGGCTATCAACGTAGGTATATCGGTATCGCGTGTGGGTGGTAATGCACAGATCAAAGCGATGAAGAAAGTGGCCGGTACGTTGAAGATAGATCAGGCTCAGTTCCGTGAGTTGGAAGCGTTTACCAAATTTGGTGGCGATATGGATCCTGTCACGGCAATGGCTATCAATAAAGGTCAACGTAATACCCGTTTGCTTGTTCAGAAACAATATAGTCCGGTACCTGTTGAGAAACAAATCGCGATATTGTATTGTGGAACACACGGACTACTTCGTGACATACCTGTTGACAAAGTTTCTGAATTTGAAGAACGCTACTTGCAGACTTTGGAACTCACTCATCAGCAAGATGTACTTGATGTACTGAAAGCCGGCAAGATCGACGATGATGTGATGAAAGTGTTGGAAGAAACAGCGAAATCTGTTGTTAAGCAATTTGTAGATTAAATAGTTTGAAACATTATGCCGTCATTAAAAGAAGTCAAGACTAGAATAAACTCTGTAAAGAGTACCCGTAAGATTACCTCTGCCATGAAGATGGTTGCCTCTGCAAAACTTCACCATGCGCAGCAGGCTATTGCGGCTACACTCCCTTTTGAAGAGAAACTCAATAAAATTCTGACGAATTTTTTGAAAGGCGATGTTTCATTCAGTTCGCCTTATATTGTAGTGCGTCCGGTAGAGAAAGTCGCTGTTGTGGTGTTTTCATCAAATACATCGTTGTGCGGTGCTTTCAATTCGAATGTCATTAAACTATTCAATAAAACGGTTGACGAATACAAATCGGTTGCAAGTAAGGATATTGTAGTCTATCCCATTGGTAAGAAAATCGAGGTAGCAGCTCGTAAGGAGAATTTGGTTCTGGCCGGTTCTTATCAGAAGATTGTTGATAAGCCTGCTTATAACGAAGTTGCCGAATTGGCTAACGGGTTGTTGCAAAAGTTTGCTTCGGGCGAGATAGATAAGGTAGAACTCATCTATCATCATTTTAAGTCGACGGCCATACAAAAGTTGGTTCGTACCACATTGTTGCCCATTGACGTAAATGAACTTCGCCGTCAGGCCGCTTCTGCTAAGGTGGAAAATGATCGGAAATTTCTGAACGATTATATTGTAGAGCCTAATGTAGAAGAACTTATCGCCGCATTGTTGCCTCAGGTAGTATGTCAGAAACTGTTTACGGCTCTCGTCGATTCGACTGCTTCCGAACATGCTGCTCGTACTATGGCTATGCAGATAGCTACCGATAATGCCGATGATCTGATTCAAGACCTTACCGTACAATATAATAAGTCTCGTCAACAAGCTATCACAAGCGAATTGTTGGACATCGTAGGAGGTTCTATGCAGTAATAATATATCTGATAGCAATTGCTATTGTTATATATTTTATAATTGCTACTTCGGGAATATTGAATTTGGCTTTACTTGGATTTCAATATTCTTGAAGTAGTTTTGTTTTCTGTACCGATCGGATGTTTGTTTAAGATTGATTGTATGAGAGATCAATGGCTGTTGGCAATAACATTAGATGTTCGATCGTGTTTTGCTTTTTTGTGTGCATTATCTCTTATTATTTTCATATTTTTCATATTTTTATCGTTCGAAATGCGGTGTCGTAAAGATGTTTTATGTTTTTATGGTTAATATGATATAAAACAGAGAAATTAATTCGATTAGTTTTTTGATTCAATCCGAATAACAATTATTTTTGAAACCGTTTTAGAAATAATATTTATTTAAAAGAGCTATAAAATTTAATTTAATTAAAAAGACAATGAAGAGAATTGTATTATTATTTGCCGCTGCGGCTTTGGTGCTTAGTGCCAGTGCTCAGACAGCTAAAAAGAAAGCTGTTGCCAAAAAAACTGCTGTTGCTGCAGCTCCAATCAGAGTGAAGTATACCGTTTCTGGAACGGCAGAAGGCTTGGCTGACGGAACGAAACTGTATTTGGGCGTTCCTACCCGTTCGGGTTTTGATGCGATCGATTCTGCCACTGTTAAAGAAGGAAAGTACACTCTGAAGTTCAATGCTCAGAAAACGGTGAAGGATTGTTCTGTTGCTAGAAAAGAAGGTAAGAAATATAGAAATGTGGCCGATGTGATTCTTGAGAACACGAATATCACGGTTAGTTCAGATAAAGAAGGTAAATCGACTGTTGTCGGAGGGCCTGAGAACAAATTAATGCAGGAGTATAGAGCTATTGGTGAACAGTATAACGCTAAGATGATGCCTCTTTATCAAATGGCTATTGATACTACAAAAACTCGTGAAGAGCGTATTAAAGCACGTGATGACTTTGAAAAAATGCAGAACGAACAATTTGGTGAAGTAGCTAAGTTTATTAAGGCTAATGTTCCTTCTGGAGTTAGTAGTATCTTATTGGGTTATTATGGATCGGCACTCGATGGCGAAACAATTGACGGTATATTGGCAGAAATGAAGACTAAATGTCCTACAGATCCTGTATATCTTCAGTATAAGAAACAACGCGATATGGATGCTAAAGTTGCAATAGGCAAACATTATGTTGATATTGCATTAAAATCTCCGGAAGGCAAGCTGATCAAAGTTTCTGATTTTGTTGGTAAAAACAAAATTACGATGATCGACTTTTGGGCATCTTGGTGTGGACCTTGCCGTGCAGAAATGCCTAACGTAATCAAGGCTTACAATGAATACAAAGATAAAGGTTTTGGCGTGGTAGGCATATCGCTTGATAACGATGCAGCAGCATGGAAATCTGCTATCAAGAGTCTTGGAATTCCTTGGGCTCAAATGTCTGATTTGAAAGGTTGGCAGAGTGCGGGAGCTGCTCTTTACAATGTACGTGCTATTCCTGCTACAGTACTTATCGATCAGAGCGGTAAGATTATTGCTAAAGATTTACGTGGTGATGATCTCGAAGCAAAATTAAAAGAATTGCTGAAATAAGCGATTTGGTAGATAATTGAAAAAAAACTTTCTTTCTGAGAAAGACTAAAAATAGGTATGACCTCACTAAACATGGCTGAAAGCCTTTTGTTTAGTGAGGTTCTTGTTTTGGATAGGCCTCTTGGTGAGGTTATACAAGGGAAAATAGTCTGCTCGATATAACGTACTTCGCTGTATAACAAAGTAAAATAATGCTAATGAGTGTGCTCGGCAAAGGCTTTTATTCGTACTTTTGTGGAGATATTGTATACAATACGAACAACATAAAAAGATTTTCATGCGAATAGGTCTATTTGTTCCGTGCTATGTCGACGCGGTATTTCCCGAAGTAGGGGTGGCTACCTATAAATTATTGAAGTATTTGGGTGTCAATGTAGATTATCCGATGCAGCAGACTTGCTGTGGGCAGCCCATGGCGAATGCCGGTTTCGAACAAAAGGCAGTACCTCTTGCCGCTCATTTCGAAGATATTTTTCAAGGTTATGATTATGTAGTGGCTCCTTCGGCGAGTTGTGCAGCTTTTGTGAAACTGAATTATCCTCGACTTCTTGAGGGAAAACATGTCTGTCAGACAAGCGATAAAATGATGGATGTGTGTGAATTTTTGCATGATGTCCTTAAGGTTGAGAAGCTTCCTGGAGTATTTCCTCATAAGGTCAGCATTCATAATAGTTGTCATGGAGTGCGCGAATTGCATTTATCGTCGCCCAGTGAACTGAATATCCCTCGCTTTTCGAAAATGAGAGATTTATTGTCATTGGTAGAAGGCGTTACGGTGGTGGAGCCCGAACGGGTAGACGAATGCTGTGGTTTTGGCGGAATGTTTTCTATCGAGGAGCCGGAAGTGTCTGTACAGATGGGCACTGAAAAGCTGGATAGTCATATCGCTACCGGCGCCGAATATATTACCGGACCGGACAGCTCTTGTCTGATGCATTTGCAAGGCATTGCACGCCGTCAGAACAAACCAATCGAATTCATTCATGTCGTTCAAATATTAGCAGCAGGATTATGAGTACGAAACATACCAAGGCAGCAAGTGCCTTCTTGTCGAACAAGAGTAGGGCACAGTTTCTCAACCAATCTATCTGGTATGTCAGAGAAAAACGTGACAAAGTGGCTATGCAGCTTGCCGAGTGGGAAGAACTGCGCGAACTGTCGAGTTCTATAAAACGCCATACTGTTACGCATCTTGATACCTATCTGGAACAATTCGCCTCTCGGGCAGAAGCCAATGGAGTAATTGTACATTGGGCGAAAGATGCCGACGAACACAATAAAATAGTCTATGATATATTGCAGCAGCATGGTGCGAAGAAGCTCGTAAAGAGCAAGTCTATGCTGACAGAAGAGTGCCATCTGAATAATTATCTGATAAACAAGGGCATTGATGTTGTAGAAACAGATTTGGGAGAACGTATTTTGCAATTGATGCAGGTAGCTCCTTCACATATTGTAATGCCGGCCATTCATCTCAAACGTCAGCAGGTGGGCAAACTGTTTGAAGATAAACTTGGTAGTGAGCCAGGCAATAGTGATCCTACTTATTTGACGCGTGTAGCAAGGCTTCATCTTCGCAATGAGTTTATGACTGCCGATGCAGGATTGACAGGAGCCAATTTCGGTGTGGCAGCTACGGGCGACGTCGTTGTTTGTACCAACGAAGGTAATGCCGATATGAGTACATCTTTGCCGCCATTGCATATTGTCTCGATGGGTATCGAAAAAGTTATTCCGGATTATCGGTCATTGGCTGTTTTTACCCGATTACTGGCTCGTTCTGCAACGGGGCAGCCTTCGACTACGTACACGTCACATTTTCGAAAGGCTCGTCCGGGTTGTGAGATGCACATCGTATTGGTAGACAATGGGCGTAGCGATATACTTGCAAACCCGCAACATTGGGAAACGCTGAAGTGCCTGCGCTGTGGAGCATGTATGAATACTTGCCCCGTATATAGACGCAGCGGCGGATACTCTTATACGTACTTTATACCGGGTCCTATTGGTATTAATTTGGGTATGTTGCGTTCTCCGCGCGCGTATAGCGATAATGTTTCAGCCTGTTCGTTATGCTGCTCTTGCGATAATGTTTGTCCGGCAAAAATAAACCTTTCCGAACAGATCTATTCTTGGCGTCAAGGATTGGATGCGATTCATAAGGCAGACCCCATGAAGAAGATTATTTCGAGCGGATTGAAGTATCTTTACGGACATCCCACTTTCTATTATATGGGTCTGAAATATGCTCCACTTATCAATCGTTTGCCGCGCAATATATTGTATAATAGGTTAAACGCTTGGGGAAAAGGACGCGAATTGCCCACTTTTGCACGGAAGTCTTTTTCTGAAATGTGGAAGAAAGGAATTGTCAGATAATGCAAAAAAGAATACACGATGAATAGTAAAGAAAGCATATTGTCGAACATTAGGAAAAATAGTTGTGCCGATTATGAGATGCCTGACATCGCTGTAGCGGCTGTGCGGTACGACGATTCGCTGCAACAGTTTATCGATATGACGAAAACCGTAGGTGGCAATGCTCATGTTGTGCAAGTAGATGAAGATATAAACGATTTAATTCGTTCTTATTATCCTGAAGCCGTAAACATCGTTTCTAATTTGCCGGAAGTGACAATCGCAACAGGTAACCCCGATGTAGTGGCAAAACCTCAAGATTTGGACGGAACAGATGTTGCCGTCGTACGAGGTGAAATAGGAGTGGCAGAGAATGGATGCGTATGGATTCCGCAGGCGGTGAAAGAGAAAGCCGTTTATTTTATTGCCGAATATTTGGTGATTCTTCTCTCTGCCGACAAGATAGTGAACAATATGCATGAGGCGTACGATATGCTCCAATTTAGTGATTATGGATTTGGCACTTTTATTTCAGGCCCATCGAAGACTGCCGATATAGAACAGGCGCTCGTCGTAGGGGCTCAAAGTGCTTGTGGCGTCACCGTGTTGATATTGAATCATCGATAGACGAAAGGCTGTTTCGTTTGCTTTTCTCCGAGAAGATATCTGCATAAATAGAGTGTACTGAGCAAGTCTTTTTATACTGCTCAGTACGCTTCTCTGATATAAAAACATGATCAAAATGGAAGATGCCGCCTTATCCGTTTTGCAGTTCCTTCTCTAGCAGAATGGCAGCAGGAAAAATAATATTGTTTTCGAGGTGAATATGTTCATTCAGATTTATTTCGAACAACTTTATTTTCGAAAGTAATAATTTGTAGCCGTTACATGCATCTTCCGGAACACGGTAATTGTTTGTCAACTGATTGATCTTTTTGTAACGTTCTCCTTCGTTCGAATGATCAGACATCATTGCTTCTATCGGGTGAGAAACACTACCGCAGTGGATAGGTTCTATATACAACCCATTTTCAGCAGCTTCGAACAGATGATAGAGATAGGGGAATAGTACGTTCTCTTCTTTCGAAAGATGCAATTCCAAGTCTTCCAACGAATGCTGAAAAAGTTCTCTTACTTCCGTCAATTCGGGATGTGCGGCACCGTGTTTGTCTACTACGGTATCGAGTAGTTTCAATATATCAGGCCCTTCTCTTCGAATGCCTCGATGATGAATCTTGAGCACATAGTCGATCAACAGATCATAAGGCCAATGGCTGAAATCTGCACCCGTTGATGTGCTACCATTTGCCGATTCCAATTCTTTGGATATATTCTCGGTGGAAACTTGGGCTTTAGCGCAAGCTTCTTCGAAATCTACGTTTCCGTGGCAACAGAAATCTATGCCGTATTTTCTGAAAATATCGGCCGTTGCAAAATTCTCTGCAACGATAGCTCCAATTGTTTTATTTTTTAGTTCCATGATCGTTCATTCATTTGGTGATTTACATTCATATACGAATACAACTTTCCCTATTTCATCCACTGCATATCTTGGTCTACATCGCTTATCGTTCCGATATGAAATGTGTCGATCAGTACATTGAGTACTGCCGGTGATATGAAGGCCGGTAGAGTGGGCCCCAAATGTATCTCTTTCACTCCAAGACTAAGTAGAGCAAGCAATACGATCACTGCTTTTTGTTCGTACCAGGCAATGTTATATACAATAGGTAGTTCGTTGATGTCATTGAGTCCAAACACTTCTTTTAGTTTTAAAGCGATAACGGCAAGAGAATAGCTGTCGTTGCATTGTCCTGCATCGAGTACACGTGGAATGCCGTTTATATCACCCAATCCTAACTTGTTATAGCGGTATTTGGCACAACCGGCAGTAAGAATGACGGTATCTTGGGACAACGATTGGGCAAACTCCGTATAGTAATCGCGGCTCTTCATTCTGCCATCACACCCTGCCATCACTACAAACTTACGGATAGCGCCGCTCTTTACGGCTTCTACTATTTTGTCGGCCAATTGCAATACTTGGTTATGAGCAAATCCTCCGATAATCTCTCCGTGTTCGATTTCTGTTGGTGACGAACATGCTTTGGCTAGTTCAATTACTTTTGAGAAATCTTTATGTCCGTCCGATTCTGTAGGAATATATTCGCAATCGGGGTAAGCTGTGGCATTGCAAGTAAACATCCGCTCCATATAGTTGGCATTCTTTAGCGGCGGAACGATGCAGTTGGTCGTAAAAATAATGGGACCGTTGAAAGAAGAGAATTCTTCACGTTGGCGCCACCATGCATTGCCATAGTTGCCTACAAAATGGCTGTATTTCTTAAAAGCCGGATAGTAGTGTGCCGGAAGCATTTCGCCATGTGTATACACGTCGACGCCGGTTCCTTCTGTTTGTCTTAATAGATCTTCGATGTCGTGCAAATCGTGACCGCTAATTAATATTCCGGGGTTATTGCGAACACCGATGTTTACTTTTGTTATTTCCGGATTGCCGTAGCGGGTTGTATTTGCCTTGTCGAGTAGTGCCATCGTTTGTACTCCCACTTCGCCGGTACGGAGAACTAAGGCTGTCCATTCTTCCACACTCTGATCTTTTGTTGCAATTGTGGCTAGTGTCTGCTGTATGAAAAGATGGATAGATTCGTCGTCGAAACCTAACCGCATGGCGTGTTCCAAATAGGCAGCCATACCTTTCAATCCATAAACAATGAGTTCTTTCAGAGAACGTAGGTCTTCGTTTGGTTCGCTTAGTACGCCTACCTTGGCCGATTGTTCTTCTAGAGTCTGATCGTCGCCGTTCCATGTCATTTCTTCTACTTGCGGGTACGCTATATTCTTTTCATTAAGCATCAAAATCAATTCGTCTCTGAATTTTAGACCCGAATAAACTCGATTTAATATGCTCTCGCTATCGAAATTGGCATTGGTGATGGTCGAAAAGAGTGCATCTGCAACATAGTGATTGACAGGTGTTCCTACTGCTATTCCATTCGCTCTGCACAAATCGGCGGCAATGCTTACGCCTCTTGTTACAAATAATAGCAAATCCATATAGCGAGCCGTTGTTGCATCTTTACCGCAAATACCTTTTAATATACAGCCAGTTCCTTTCATCGTTTCCTGGCATTGAAAACAAAACATACTATTTTCCATACTCGAATAATTTTTTGATCATTATTATTATTATTTTTGTACAAAAGTAGAGATGTCTATTCTCTGAAACTGTCACATTTGTTACGCCGATCATTAAAAAAATAAAACAATGGATATATCCGTATTAAAGCGAACACCTTTATTTGATGGAATGGATGAGCAAGAGATATTGCCTTTCTTGTTTTCTCCCGATCATGTCCTTCGAAAATATAAGGCCGGCGAATTTATTGCCATGCAAGACGAAGTATGCCGTTCGCTGCTGTTGCTCTGTAGTGGCAATGCGCGTTCGCAGATGGTGAGCAGTGAGGGGAAACAGCTTACGGTGAGTACGCTTTCGGCTCCTCTGTTACTTGCTCCTGCTTTTGTCTTTTCTTCGGTCAAACGTTTTCCTGCCAATATTGAGGCCATCGACGAATGCGAGGTATTAGCAATGAACAAAGAATCTTTTTTGCGTTTTATCAGAGAATATCCGTTAGCAATGAACAATTTCTTGCAATTGGTATCCGATCGGGTATTGATGCTATCGAAAAAGTTGAAAGAATTTGCTTTGCAAAGTCTGAAGTCTCGTCTTATTAATTATTTGAGGCTTCATCATTCGCTTATATCTCAGACAGAAACGGCACAAATATTGGGAGTCGCCCGTCCTTCTCTTTCTCGAGCACTCTCGGAGTTGATTGCTGAAGGATGTATTAAAATGGAAAACAAAGAAGTCTGGATAGACGAGTCTAAAGCTGCCAAATATAGATTGTAGGCCAAAGGCTAATTAATAGATGTCGTCAGTGACGTCCTTTTTATTCGTTGGCATTGTTGTATTCTTGATGATGAGTTTTGCCAACTTCTTACCGGCGTTTCTAAAACCGTCTCCCATCAGATTGGCCAAGGTTCCGAATTGGCCTCCTTTTGCTGAAAGATTTATTTTTGTCAGAACATCTTCTGAACCCACTTTCGTTAATAGAATGACAGCAGTCATGTTTCCCTTATTGGTAAAGCTCTTTGCTTTTATGATCGCTTGATAATTGGCCGATTCGGATTTTCGACATTGAAGGGGTATCCCTTTTTTAATAAGGGTTTCGTTAAAGCTGCATACAAATTTCGCCGAAATTTCTTTTTGAGCCAGTGCAAGCCACTTTTCACCTCTTTCTATATTTTTATATTTTGCAGATAGAAAATCTTTGGTTGTCATCCCTTCGATTTCTGTTTCCGAAAAATCGAATGTTAATGCAAGGTTTCTTTCATTGTTCAAGAAACCCCAAGAGCCATTAATTAGGTCTTGGGCATTAACTGTACCCATAAGTCCAAATAGGGACATAACTAGTAAAATGATTTTCTTCATAGCTATTGTTTTTTATCGTTGGTTCTTTGATTACAAATATAATCATTTTAGTGAAAAGTTTCACTCTCCCAATTAATTTTTTTTACTTGAGTTTATATTCAAAAAATAGTTGTGCTCAAATGAGTCATTGTTATGGAAATGCCCAAAGCACTAATTAAAATACGCCAAATGCCATATTAAAATCTAGCCAAATGTAATATACAACACTTTGCGTGCAACCCATTTTTCAAGGTGAACAGTTCTCGGCATTCTGATACTTTTTTATCCGAACATGAGTGGCAGACCCTTGTAGGGTGCTATTTTCGTTCTCTATTCAGCTTCCAAATGTAAACCAAATCAGGACGAGGCATAAAGGATGTACACGCAACACATTGATAGACAGCGAGAAATTCATAAGGACGAAAATAAATGTTTATACTTACAAACATTTATTTTCGTCCTTATGAATTTTTGTGTTCGTCCTTATCATTTTTCAAAAGCACAGTTTCTATTTTGTGTATCAAGAAGTGCCACTGAGGTGTGGATAAAAAAGTATCAGTATCACCTCCAATGTTCACTTTGAAAAACGTTCTGAAAAACAGCTTCTGCATAACCCGCTATCGAGATCCATACGTTTTCAAAAAAACTTAAGGACTTTACCGTAAAGACTAACATACGACGATTTTTCATTCAATAGAAGCTGTTTTGATTTATTGTGCAAATAATACCTTTTTGGCGATCACAGATTTACAATTGATGTTATTTTTGACAAATATCACATAATTAGTTATTTATTTTATAAATTTGCACCCAAAATAAGATTGAGACATTGAAATGAATTCTAAACCAATTCAAGCGGAAAAAGAGTTGAAAGAGCTAATGAATAAGTACTATTCACAGTTGTGTGTGGTATCTGTTCAATATACGGATTCATTGGAAATTGCAGAAGACATTGTGCAAGATGTTTTTCTTCGCTTTTGGGAGGATAATAAATTATTGTCTGTCGAAACGAATCCAAAAGCTTACTTGTTCCGTTCTGTGCGTAATGCCTCTATCGATTATATCCGTAAAAATAACTATCGCGTTTTTACGGATATCGAAGAAGCCAATTTAATTTCCGAAGAAGAAATTAGCGAAGAAGAACTCTCTTTGCAATACGAACGTTTATATCGAATGATTAATCAGTTGTCACCGCAAGAGCGGACTGTATTGAATGCAATCGTTGTTGAAAATAAACGCTATAAAGAGGTTGCCGAAGAAATGAATATTTCTGTTAATACGGTAAAAACTTATTTTTCCAGAGCGTTAAGAACTTTAAGAAAAGAACTGCCTCTTTCAATTTTATTAATTCTTTTGTCACCCAAATAAACTTTCTTTTCGTCAACATGGTATAAAATAAAAGAATACGACCATGTTGACTGCAGAAATTATAGAATTATTAAATAAATACAGGCATCATTCGATTTCACATACTGAATTCGAACAGCTTGGGTCGTGGATAAAAGAGTCTGATGAAAACAAGCGTTTACTCAATTTTTATATTAAGTATTATAAAGTTGTAGAGCGTTGGGATACTTATCAACATACCGATGCAACAGTGGCGTTTAATAACGTAAAAGAACGCCGTCGGTTGAAGGCGCGTCGTTTTATCATTCGCCGAGTTTCTGTTGTTGCTGCTTGTCTATTGCTTTTGATCGTAGGCACTACTTGTCTATATTATTATGGAAATCGTTCGTCATCCATAACTCCCTATTCGCGACTTGAAAAGACTGTTTTGCTTACCAATGCCAATGGTAAGCAGCAAGTGCTGAAAAATGGTGGCGAGTTGATTTGCGATACAACTGTTAATAAGGATGCTCCTGTTCAGTATAATACTATTAAAACACAGCCTGGAGGTAATTTCAAATTAATATTGCCCGACCATTCTGTTGTGTGGCTCAATTCGAACACTACGTTCCGTTATCCTACCAAGTTTGTAAAAGAACGGCGTGTGGAATTGACCGGCGAAGCATTTTTCGACGTAGCCCACAATGGCTTAGTCTTTATGGTCAATGCTGCGGGTAATAATATTCAGGTAATGGGTACACAGTTCAATATTTCGGCTTATCCGATGCGGAATATGACGGCAACACTGGTAAGGGGCAAAGTAAAAGTTTCTAATCGTATATCCAATAAAATATTGATACCTGGGCAGCAAGCTATAATATCATCGCCTTCGACAACTATTTCGATTCGAGAAGTTGATACAGCTATTTATACATCGTGGATAACCGGAGTCTTTGACTTTAATGATGCACCTCTTCAGAATATTATGGAACAATTGAGCGAATGGTACAATATGGATGTTGTATACGAACCCGAATCGCTGCGCAATACTCATTTCACAGGAAGTCTTTATCGCGATAAGTCGTTGGATTATTCATTGGAAATAGTAGAATATGTATCTGATGTACGTTTCCGTAAAGAATCAGGGAAACTCATTGTCTACAAAAAATAGTAAAATAGAATGTATTAGGCCAATACAATATCAAGTTTAACCCAAACAGAAAAAAAAGTTTATGAAAAGAGTGAATGGAAAATGGAGAGAAAAGTTAATGCTGCCAAGTCGTTGGTTTGTCATAGCTTTGTTCTTTTTAATTGCTGTGAATGCTTGGTCCGAAACTCATAACAAAACTGTGACTATCAAAAAAACTAATATTACAGTAGTTGCAGCTTTTGATATGATAAAGCAACAGACTGGAGCGGCTATCGTCTATCAAGAAGATGCGATCAATAAGGATATACGCTTGAATCTTGATTTGGTCGACGTACCTCTAAAGACTGCTATTGAAGCTGTGTGCAACCCTGCAGGATTGGAATATACCTTGCGCGATAATTATGTTTTAGTAAAAAAGAAAGTAGTAAAGACTGTCGTAAAAAGAAGTCCGGTAGTTGCCCAATCCGAATCGTCCAATCGGCGAACAGTAACAGGCTTGGTAGTAGACGAAAAGGGTGAACCGCTAATTGGCGTTAATGTTACTCTTGTTGGGACTAAATATGGAGACGTGACCGATATAAACGGACGCTTCTCTTTGAGTGCTCCGGTACGTAGCAAACTCTTGTTTTCGTATGTGGGCATGGTGAGCCGCACTGTTGGCATCGGCAACGATACCCATCTGAACATCAAGATGGAAGAAGACAATTCGATGATGAACGAAGTGGTAGTTACGGGTTATCAGCAGATAGACCGTCGCAACCTTACCTCGTCGGTCACCTCGGTAAAGATGAAAGATATTGCATTGCCCGGTGTATCTACAATCGACCAGATGTTGCAGGGACGTATTCCCGATATGATGGTAACCAATGGAAGTGGTGAAATCAACTCAGTGCCGAAAATTCGTATTCGCGGAACATCTACGTTGATAGGCAATCGCGAACCGCTATGGGTGGTAGACGGTGTTATTGTAAGCGACCCGGTGAATCTTTCGGCCGATGTTATCAACGACCCCGACTATATTAATCGTATCGGTAATGGTATATCGGGCCTCAATCCACAAGATATCGATCGTATCGATGTATTGAAAGACGCTGCGGCTACTGCCTTGTATGGCACCCGTGCCGCTAATGGTATCATTGTCATCACGACCAAAAAGGGTAGAATAGGCAAGGCTGTCGTATCTTATAGCTTCGACGGCACCTATCGTCGTCGTCCTCGCTATACCGATCGTAAAATAAACCTGATGAACTCGTTGGAACGTACTCAGTTCTCGCGCGATTTGGTTGATATGCACTATCAATATCCTGCCGATATAGCCAATGTTGGTTACGAAGACGCTATCAGCAAGTATTATAGTGGTGTGTATAGTCAGAGCGATTTTCAGACGGCGGTCAATAAGGCCGAAACACAAAATACCGATTGGTTTAAAGAACTCTGCCAAGATTCTTTCTCGGGCAATCATACCGTAAACATATCCGGCGGTTCCGACAAGTTCAGATATTATGCTTCGTTGGGCTATTCGGATGAGAATGATGTCATCAAAGACAATACGAGCAAACGCTATACGGCATCTACCAATCTGGATTTCACACTAAGTGATCGCATGCAGGCTTCTTTGTCTATCAATGCTTATCATAGCACACGGCAGTACGATCAATCAGATATTTCGCCGATAGACTATGCCTACAAAACGAGTCGTGTAATACCGGCCTACAACGAAGATGGTACTTATTACTTCTATCGCAAAGCCGGTTCGATAGCGGGTACCTCATTCAATATCATGAATGAACTCGACAATAGCTACATGAAGCAAACGATTAATGGAATTACCACTACGGCCAATTTGCGTTATCGTTTCACCGATTGGCTCAATATGAATGCGGTACTTTCGTATACCAATACCGATACGAAAATCGAAGGATGGTATGGCGAGGACAGTTGGTATGCCGCCCAACTTCGTGAACTTGCTACCGAACCTCAGAATAGCAAAATGCCTTTTGGCGGTGAGCTTTCTACCGAGAATACCAACGGACAGAACTATACTGCTCGTATTCAGGCCAACTTTAATAAAGATTTTGGTGCCGATAAACAGCACAACATTAACTTTGTAATCGGTGGCGAGGCGAATTCGATGCTTTACAATGGCTTTTCGTATACTGGTCGCGGATACTATAAAGATCGGGGCAAGAAGTTTGTCACCTCTGTACCTTCGCAGTATACCTCTTATCTTACATGGATATCGAGCAATGTGCCGACTATTGTCGACAATCGTACCAATCTGCTTTCTGTATATGGTACACTGTCGTATAGCTATAAGCAGTATTTTACCCTCAATGCCAATACCCGTTACGATGGTTCGAACAAGTTTGGCAGCCGTAGCAACGAGAAGATATTGCCGGTATGGTCGGTGTCGGGACTTGCCAATCTGAAAGAAATAACGAAGATGAAGACCAATTGGATAGATGCTTTGGTATGGAAAGTCTCTTATGGCGAGCAGGGCAATATGCTCGATGGTCAAACTCCGGTAATGTTGCTCAATAAGGGCTCTTATGATACGCACTACAATGAAATGACTTCGACGGTGAGTGCTTTCGCCAATCCCGATTTGAAATGGGAAAAGACTCATTCGTTCAATACCGGTATCGAAACATCTTTTTTAAAAAACAGACTCATGGTATCGTTGGAATATTATCATAAGAAGACTACCGATGCTTTCATGAATAAAACTATTTCCGATGTCAATGGATATACCTCTTATGTTGTCAATTCGGGCAATATCACCAACAAGGGCTACAACATCTCGATTACGGCTACTCCTATTCAAACACGCAACTTCAATTGGTTGGTGTCGGGTTCGTTCTCTAAGGTGATGAACAATATGGATACCGCTGCAGGGCAGGATGCCTACGAACTCGACAATTATCTGAACGGTACGGCGGTGGTGAAGAATAAGTCTATCGGTACCTTCTATTCGTATCGGTTTGTCGGGTTGAACCCCGAAGATGGCGGTCCGCTTTTCAATGATTGGGAAGATCGTTATACCGAATTGATAGGGCTTTCGAAAAACGATACCTTTACCAAGGTGTTGGTTGCATCGGGCAAACGCGATGCCGATATTATGGGTAGCATCAGCAATACCTTCTCTTATAAAGGGTGGCGCTTGGGTGTGCTGATGAATTATAGTATGGGCAACAAAGTTCGTTTGTTCAAGATATTCGACCAAGGCAATGGCAGTGATATCAGTGGACCGGCCAATATCTATCCCGAAAACAATTTGAGTAGAGATTTGCTTAACCGTTGGAAGAAGCCGGGCGACGAACGCTATACGAATATTCCTTCGGTGATGAGTGCCAATTCGAAAAACTATTATAAATATGCCCGTCACTGGTCTTCGGGCGATTACTCGACGGTTGTTAAGATAGCCGATGATTCTTGGACGATGTACGATTATTCGGACTTGCGTGTAGTAAGTGGCGATTATCTACGTCTGTCGAATGTAAGTCTTACCTACGAGGTACCTACAAATCTTATTAGTAAATACAAATTACAACGGTTGGCTATTACCCTTTCGGGTTCTAACCTCTACACGTGGTGTGCCAAGGAACTCAAAGGGCAAACACCTACTCAAAGCGGTTTCTCTACCGTTCAGCTTTCCGATACACCGTATTATACTTTCGGCGTAAATATTCAATTCTAATCATTTAAAAAGACAGACATTATGAAATATCTAAAATATATATCTTTATCGGCTGTTCTGATGTTGTCGGGTTGTTCGAGTTTTCTGAAAGAATATTCGCAAGATACCGACTACGTTAATTCGTGGAAAGATTTGAACGAAACGCTGATCGGACAATGCTATATGCCACAGTTCTCTTCTTCATTTTTATCGTCGGTTTCCGACAATCAGTACTTCATCCACTTTCTGGGCGACGAACTGACCGAGAGTGTCGACAGCTACAATGGCTCCGCATCTCAATATGATGGCAAGGAGAAGGTCTTCGGACTGTTCACATGGCAGGCACGTTCCGGTCAAAATGATACGTATACGGGGTTCAATGCCGAGAATGCCAACTGGACCGAGTGCTATAAGTATATCAATGTAGCCAATAATATACTTTATTCGTTGGGTGAAGTGCCACAGAAAACAGATGCCGAAAAACTGGGCGCGCTCAAAGTCGACGGTGAAGCTCGTTTTCTCAGAGCATACTATTATTTCTGGCTTGTCAATCTGTATGGTAAACCTTATGTGGCATCGACAGCAAAAACAGATTTGGGTGTGGCGATAAAAACATCCGAGAAGGTAGAAGACAAATACTTCGTTCGCAATACCGTGCAAGAATGTTACGACCTTATTTTGTCCGACCTCCTTCAGGCCGAGACCGATCTGGCGCAATATGGTGCCCAACCGTCGGTATATAGGGCCGATGTCAGTGCCGTACGTTTCTTGCTGAGCCGTGTTTATCTGTATATGCAGAATTGGACAAAAGCTTCGGAATATGCTCAGAAAGTACTCGATGTACATTCCGATTTGGTTCAGCTCAACAATCTGAAGTCGGGAGCCGCTTTTCTTTCTCCAACGTCGGTAGAAACCATCTTTTCGATGGGTAGCAACTCTCTGCCTTGTTTTACGGTTCATGAGTTTAAGGGATTCAAGATTTCCGACGACATATATAATATGTATAGCAACGACGATTTGCGCAAAACTAAATTCATGTGGCACAATGGAACTTTTCAGGGATATACCAAGCTCGAAGTAAAAGGTACCAATTTGACAGTTGGTTCCGACGATCCTTCTTATTATTTCAATGCTTATAGTAATGCTTGGGATTTCAATCGCTCCGATATGTCCGATAAATTTGCATTTCGTACAGCCGAAGCCTATCTCATCAAGGCCGAAGCCGAAGCCTATTTAGTTAACGAAGATATGGCTCGTGCGCTTATCAACAAGTTGCGCTCTTATCGCTACGCCAATGGTACAAACTATACGGTAACGGCTACAGGCGAGGACTTGGTGAAGCTTATTCGTGACGAACGCGAACGCGAGTTGTTGCTCGAAGGACAACGTTGGTTCGACTTGCGTCGTTATGGCGTGTGTGAGAAATATCCCGAATCGAAACGTATTGTTCACGATTATTATTATTACGAAAGTCGTTATTCGACAACCAAAACTGGATGCCATCGTTTTGTACTCGAACCAAACGATTGGGGCTATACGTTGCCTATTCCAAATGACGTGTTGGAATTCAATAATATGAAGAATAATCAGCGTGGCAATCGTACCTACACAGTTGTACCACTCAATTAAGAAAGGAAAAGAAGATGAAAATATATCAAACAATATTATATGCGGCTCTTATGCTGCTCTCTTTCTCGGCTTGTAGCAATGAAGGCGACTTGCATCCCAGCGGTGTCGACAAAAACTATTTTGCTGCCGATGATAATGCCACTGACGAAGAGTCGGTGCTGCGACGCGACTTCTTCAAGAAAAATGGTTGCTATGTACTCTTCAACGATACCCTTCGCCACGAGGAGTTGGGCGTCGATGCCAACGGGGTAATGCAATACTTTATCGAGACGGTCGATGTGCCTTACATTATGACGGGTAGTGTACAATATGCCTACAAGTACAAGTATATTTCGGCTATGAGCGATAAACAAGTGGCGGTTTCTTTTGTCGAAGATTATTTGTTGCCGCATTTGTCTGTCAAACTCCGCCCGTTCTGCTGGTTGGCTGTCGACCATATAACCGAGTATGGGGCACAAGATGGGGTATATACATACAATTCCGAACCGTTGTTCTCGGTAGGAAATAGAGCTACGGCTATTGCACTCGAAACCTTGTCTGGCCTGGATGAAGATACGAAGCAGGCATTGGCCAAAAATATACTTGGTGGCATTATTGCCAACAAGGTGGCTGCTCAAACAGCTGCTACGTTGAAACCGTTCACAAGCTACAGCTCATCTCTCTATGGCACTTATACCACCGATAATGTGTGGACTGAAGAAGAAAATCTGCTTGCGATGAACAAGGCCGGCTTTGTTACAGCTCATTATTATGATATATATTTATTCCTGAATAAATATCCTTCGCAAGACGAAGATGTTATTTCGTTTGCAAAGCTTGTTATCGATAAGACACAGGCCGAGGTGGAAGCTCTTTATCCCGACAACGAGAAAATATTGACTAAGTATGCGGCGATGAAGGCCATTATCACGAATCTGGGTTATGTATTTTAATCTCTAACACGTTACGACAATGAAGAAATTAAATATTATATGGATGATGCTGCCGTTGCTTGCCATCATGAGTTGCAGCAAAGACAATAATGAAGAGACGGCTCCTTCTGTCAAACCCGAGGCCAGCGGCACGATGACCGATGTTCGCGACGGCAACACTTATCACTGGGTGCGCTATGCCGGGCTTGATTGGACGGTAGAGAATAGTCGTTACAATACAGGCGATGCCGGTTGTGCTATCTACTATACCAATCAAACTATTGGGCAAGGCAATGGTGCCAACGATCAGCTCACGCTGAAGAATTATGGTTATCTTTATACTTTTTCCGGTGCCAAATCTGCTGCACCCGACGGCTGGCGACTGCCTACTGATGCCGACTATGAAAAGTTGGAGCAAGCCCTTGGCATGTCGGCCGATGAAGTCGAAGGCGACGGCTGGCGTGGAAGCTATCAGGGCACATTGATGACGCAGGGAAAAAACGGCACGGGACTGAAGTTCCTTTATGCAGGTTTCAAAAATGTCAACAGTTCGTCGTACAACGACAATTTAAAGTTTGTATGGCTCACAGCCTATGGCTACTATTGGACGTCTACATCCGATGCCGGTGCGTCGGTTGCCTACTTCCGTAAGATTCAGTTTAATACTGGACAGGTGTGGCGTCATACTACCGATATGAACAATATGCTCAGCGTACGTTTTGTGCGCGACGCGAAATAATAATAATGACTTAGTATTTTGAATGATGAAGAATAGTTCCAAGTTATTATTTTTAACTTTGCTACTTTTGCAGGCTTCGGCCTTTGCACAAAAGCAGGGTTTTACTATCAAGAGCAAGATATCGGGAATGAAGGATGGACTTTCGGTGGAATTGCTCAAAGAAGAAGGAAAGAGCTTCACTCAACTCGATTCAACCATTGTGAAAGACGGAGAGTTTGTGTTGAAAGGGAAAGTTGCGCATCCGATGCTTTGTGCCTTGATAACCAACAATCTTTCGTTGCTACCTGCCGATAATCAGGATATGAAGAAAGTGCGTTGGACTTATACAACGGTTTTTGTGAGCAATACCAATATGACTTTCGATGCTGTTCATTATGACAGTATAGATACTCAAAAGCCCATCGGAAAATACTTTAAAGTGTCGGGTGGAACTCCTCAGTACGATCTGAATGAATATAATCTTATTGTTCAAGAGGTGCAGGGTAAGGCTGAATATATAGATCCTGTGACTGAACGCCAGTTGCAAATGAACTTTATAAAAGTTCATCCACATTCTGTTTTGTCTGTCTACTTTGCCAACAAGATGTTGCTTCAGGCCAATCCTCGTCTGTCGAAGAAGGAGATAATAGAGCTTAATAAAATGATAACGACGGTTCCAGATGATGAAATCCGGTTAGTTGAATTCCGTAAGAATAGCATTGAGGCGGAGCGTACTGCTGTAAACGAGAAATTGCAAAATCTTCCGCTTATTGACGACAAAGGAACTTCTTTTAATCTGACGGATGTTGTTCCTAAAGGCAAATATGTGTTGATAGATTTCTGGGCTTCTTGGTGTAGTATATGTCGTGCTCAGATACCCGGAATCAAGAAATTGGTAGAAAAATATAGTGATAAGCTAATCGTTGTAAGTGTCTCTGACGATCGGGATAAGAAAGCATGGTTGGGTGCAGTGGCTAAAGAAAAGATGCCTTGGAAACAATATCAGCTTACGCCACAAGGCTCGAAAGATCTTATGAAAAAGTATCTTGTACAGGGAGTACCATACTATTTGTTGATTAATCCTAAAGGATTAGTGATTGCCGCACCTACCAATGTGCAAGAAATGGAAGATTTATTAATGAAGTTATAAGTTTATGAGTTCTTTGAACTCAAAATCTATTGAAAATAAAATGAGAAAACTATTTTTATTATTTACAGTCATCTCTTTATCGCTTACTGCTAATGCTCAGGCTACAAAGAAAAAAGCTGTTCGTAGAGTAGCTACTAAGTCTGTTGTTGCTCAGAAACCCGGTTATGTTGTATCGGGCACTGTAGAAGGTGCTCCCGATGGAACAAAAGTTTATATTGCTGAGATGCAAGGCTATTTCAGTTTCATACCTTCCGATTCTACTTTGGTGAAAGATGGTAAATACGAAATGAAAGGTCAACAAAAACAGCCCGCACTGCGTTTTGTGATGGCTACTGTCGATAAAGGTGACCCTCTTATGGCTCAATTCATTCTCGAAAATACTCCTATCACGATTAACTTGACTAAAGATCCCAAGATGACGGTTGTGATTGGTGGAAGAGATAATGAATTGTGGGCGGAGTTTAATAAGAGAGAAGAGGCCAATAACTCTACGATCGAACCGGTATGGAAGATTGCTACCGATTCAACAAAGACGCAAGTAGAACGGGATGAAGCCCAGAAGAAAGTCGATGAATTTAATAAAGTTCAGAATGCGGCACATATTCAGTTCTTGATAGACAATATCCCTTCGGGTGTTAGTAGCGTGTTGCTGGGTTATTATTATGCGACGCTTGATGAAGCTACTTTGACAAAGATATTGGCTTTGATGAAAGAAAAATGTCCGAATGATGAAGTTTATTTGGAAATAGCCAAAGAACGAGAAGTAAATAAAAAAACGGGTGTTGGAGCGCAATATACAGATATCGCACTAAATACTCCTGAAGGTAAACTCATCAGAGTATCGGATTTTGTAACTAAAAACAAGGTGACGATGATCGATTTTTGGGCTTCTTGGTGTGGCCCCTGTCGTCAAGAGATGCCCAACGTGATTAAAGCATACAACGAATATAAAGACAAAGGCTTTGCTGTCGTAGGCGTTTCGCTTGATAGTGATAAAGAAGCATGGAAAGGTGCTATTCAGAAACTTGGGATTCCTTGGGCGCAAATGTCTGATCTTAAAGGCTGGCAGAGTGCGGGTGCTGCTCTTTATAATGTGAGAAGCATTCCGGCAACTATACTTATTGATCAAAATGGGAAGATTATTGCCAAAGATTTGCGTGGGGAGGAACTTGAAGCAAAACTCAAAGAAATTCTTAAATAAAGGCATATTTCTCTCTGATGATGTCGTGAGGACATTGCAATATAGGTGTTCAAAAAGAAAGAGACCGTCTAGCAAAATAGGCGGTCTCTTTTTGCATATTCGTTGCACAGGTAAGGAATGCGAAGAGAAATCGTCCTTATGTTTTTTCCGACTCACGCCCGTGAGTCGCAAGGAATATATGGCCCCAAATTATTTTTTTCTTTTACGGTATTTGAGCAACTCTATTATAAAATATAAAATGGGCTCTTACTGTTGAATAGGGGAGTATCAAAATTTAAAGTGATTAAATCAGATAAGTAAACAGCTTTCTTCTCTCTTATTCTACTTTTGCAGCTATAAATCTGTTACTGTGATTATTTACGAAAAATAGATATTCGTTTGTTATCTTCGCTGTAAGAGAAATAGTATACTCATTTTTTATAGTTTCTAAAAAGAATAAGAATATGGATCTAAAGCGGTATTTCAAAAAGTTTGCCCTTATTTTGTTACTGATGTTGTTTGCTACGGAGTCTTATAGCAAGTGTGCTCCTACATATCCCGTGAAGCGCACGTCTCATTTGACTCAATATGTCGATCCTTTTATCGGTTCTGCCGGACATGGACATGTATTTGTTGGAGCTAATGTTCCTTTTGGAATGGTACAGTTGGGGCCCACTAATATTTCTACCGGATGGGATTGGTGTTCTGGTTATCATTATTCCGATTCAACGATATTGGGCTTCGGACATATGCATCTGAGTGGAGTTGGTACCGGTGACTTAGGAGATATTGTTTTGATGCCTGTAACCGGAGATGTTGTTCTACAAAAGGGAATACAAGGAAATCAATCTTCTGGAATTTATTCATTGTTTAAGAAAAATACAGAGAGAGTGTCTCCCGGGTATTATGCCGTCCATTTGGATCGATATAATGTGGATGTTGAATTGACTGCTACAAATAGAGTGGGTTTTCATAAATACTCTTATCTTGGTGAGTCGGCATCAGATCCTCGTATTGTATTCAATCTTGAAGCCGGTATAGATTGGGATAGCCCTCTAAAAGGATATATTGTTCAAGAGAACGATTCTGTTATCTCAGGTTATCGGTATTCTACCGGATGGGCTAAAGATCAACGAGTTTATTTTACTGCTGTATTTTCGGAACCAATTGCTCGTTTTGCCGTGTCAGACTCTACCTCTATAAAAGAAGGAACCAGTCTTACTTCTGAAAAGACTTATGGTGTAGCTTACTTTAAGCCGAGTGCTGCAAAAAAGGTTATATATGTTAAAGTGGCAATATCGGCAGTCAGTATTGATGGAGCAAAAAAGAATCTTCGAACCGAGCTGTCGGGGTGGAATTTTGATAAAGTGAGAGATCGTGCGGATAAAGATTGGAACAAGGAACTGAGCAAGATACAAATTTATTCGCCCGATGCATCGATTATGCGTACGTTTTATACTGGTCTGTACCATACTATGATCGCTCCTTCTGTGTTTTGCGATGTCGATAGTTATTATTATGGCTCTGATCAAAAAATACACAAAGCAAAAGATTTTGTCAACTATACCACTTTCTCTCTTTGGGATACGTATCGTGCCGCTCACCCATTGATGACTCTTATTCATCCGGAGAGGATGGCAGATATAGTGAATACGATGTTGAATATCTATAAGGAACAAGGTAAATTGCCGGTATGGCATCTTGTGGGAAATGAAACGAATGCGATGGTGGGGAATCCTGCCGTACCGGTAGTAGCCGATGCTTATTTGAAAGGATTTGCGGGGTTTGATAAAGATTTGGCATACGAAGCGATGAAAAAATCTCAGTTGCTTGACGAAAGGGGACTTAAGGAATATAAGAAATGGGGATTTTTGCCTAATGATACGATGACGCAATCGGTAGCAAAAGGCATGGAGTATGCTATTGCCGATTGGGCATTGGCTCAGGTTGCTAAAAAAAGAAATGCACGCAGTGATTATGCTTATTTCATAAAAAGGAGCCATTCTTTTGAAACTTATTTTGATAAAAGCATTGGTTTTGTGCGTGGAGTTGATTCCTGTGGACGATTCGATACAAAACCTTTAGATCCGTTTTTGTCTGTTCATCAAAAGAATGATTATACAGAAGGCAATGCTTGGCAATATACGTGGCTTGTACCTCATAATGTTCGGGGATTGGTCAGATTGTTTGGCGGTGAAGCAAAGTTTATTTCTAAGCTGGATTCCCTTTTTATAGTGAATGGTAGTATGGGCCCCGATGCGTCTATTGATATCTCGGGCTTGATAGGCCAGTATGCTCATGGTAATGAGCCAAGCCATCATATTGCATATCTATATTCGTTTGTGGGTCAGCCGTGGAAGACGGCGGCAAAGGTCAGGGAGATCATGACAACTTTATATTCTGATAAGCCCGACGGAATTTGTGGTAACGAAGATGTGGGGCAAATGTCTGCCTGGTATGTCTTATCGGCTTTGGGCTTTTATCAGGTAGCTCCTGCCGGAGGAATATATGTCTTTGGAAGCCCCCTTATTGATAAGGCTTCGATAACGGTGCGGCATGGTCGGGTGTTCCATATCAATGTATTGAACAATAGTGCGAAAAATAAATATATCAGAAAAGTTTATCTCAATAGTAAGGTTTACAATAAGTCTTATTTAAGATTTGACGATATAATGGCTGGAGGAAATCTGGTACTTGAAATGGGAGATACTCCTTCGGAAACGTTTGGTGTGAAAGCGTGTGACAGGCCCCAAACAATTCAATAACTTATTTGTTTTCTTAAAAATCGAAACTCTGAAGATATGCAGAAAAGAAATTTAATATGTGTCTTAGTACTCCTTCTTTATACGTTGAGTGCCAATTCTCAAGTTCAGAAAGGTAAAGGATATCCATCTAAAGATCCTCGTATGGATGTTTTATCTCATTTTGTTCATCCTCCAAAGGGCTATGGAAATATACCGTATTATTGGTGGGATGGAGATAGCCTGAATATGAAACGCTTGCACGAGCAGCTTGATATCCTTTCTTCTTCTGCGACAGATGGCTTTTCGGTGAGCTATGTTCATCAAGATCCCGACGTAGATATTGAAGCTCATAAGAATGGATACGGATTGTTCGGCAAAACGGATGGGGGAAAGCCTTCTCTTTTTTCTGATGGTTGGTGGAAAGTATGGACCGACTTTACTAAAGATTGTGCTGCCAGAGGGTTAGGTGTTGGATTGGATGACTATACTATAGGATGGAAAGGCAATGGATATTATCCGGATAATTTGGATAAACTTCCTAAATTTCAGCACTATCAGGGTGAGCTGCAAATAGAAAGTGTCGTTGTGGCAGGCAATAATACGTTAGAAAAACTATTGCCTCAAAATATTGTTACCGTTGTGGCCTATCCCGGTAAGATAGATTTAAAGCCTTATATCTCTTCGGGAAAGGTTAAGTGGAAAGCTCCTTCCGGCAAAACGTTCAAGGTGTATATTATATCGACAAAAAACAATTATCTGCTTCATCCCGACTTCGGCAAAGAGCTGGTGAAAAGTTATTTTGATGTCTTCGAAAAGAAAGTGGGAGATGATGCCAAGCGTGGAATGAATTATTTCTTTCAAGACGAATTGTTGTATCCGATAGACTTCGGCGTGTGGTCGGAAGATTTTCAATACGAATTTAAGAAGCGCAAAGGTTATGATATTTGTTTGTATCTTCCCGCACTAACAGATAATATTGGCGATATCACTACGAAGATACGCATGGATTATTGTGATGTGGTTCTTGACTTGGCAGAAGATCGCTATTTCAAACCGAAGTACGACTGGCAGGCAGAACGTGGTTTGATATATGGCAGCGACAATCTGGAACGTGGCATCAATCCATTGGCTTATTTGGACTATTTCAGAGCAAATAGTTGGTATACGGCTCCCGGAAATGATGCCCCAGCAAAAGGTTCGAGTTTCTTATCTACAAAGATATCCAGTTCTATTGCTCATTTATATGGAAGGCCTCGTACATGGCTCGAAGCCTTTCATAGTATGGGTTGGAGCAGCTCGGGATCTTGGTTGACTCGACAGATCAATCATCATTTCATGGCAGGAGGTAATTTGTTGTGTATGCATGGGTTGTATTATACCACTCATGGCGGATGGTGGGAGTGGGCTCCTCCTTGTTTTCACTTCAGAATGCCCTATTGGCCACACATGAAGAAATGGCTTGAATATACGGAGCGTCTAAGTTATCTGATGAGTCAAGGAAACCATGTGTGCGATATTGCTTTGGTTTATCCTACCGAAGCGATGCAAGCATATCCGGAAGCAACTCCGCAGAAAGCATTTGATACTGCTTTGAAATTGAGTAATGCAGGTTTGGATTACGATTTTATCAATTATGTGGCATTGCGCAATGCTTCTGTTCGCGACAGCATGCTCTATGTATCTGACGAACATTATAAAATTGTTGTTTTGGTAGATATGAAAGCGATGCATTACAGCTCTCTAGAAAAGATATTGGCTCATTACCGCTCTGGCGGTATCGTTATCGCTTCGGGCGAACTTCCAAACTCTACTACAAAATCGGGAGCGAACGATAAGGATGTAGATGCTATAATGAAGGAAATGTTCGGCATCACCGCTCATGATGCGACAACAAGAAAAAAAGATGCAAAAACGATAAACAAAGCAGGGGGAGTGGGGCTCTATGTTGCGAATGGCGATTCTATTCCTTCGGTTATTCATTCTTTGATTACACCTGATTTTAGTCCGACGGGCGGAGTCGGTAAAGTACTTCACCGTAGAGTAGGATTCAGAGATGTATATATGGTGATGGACGTGCCCAAAAATACAAAATGCTTTTTCCGGAATACGGGTAAAGTAGAATTGTGGGACGCTTCTAGCGGCAGTACAAAACCTTTTCCTGTTGTAGAGCGAACGGATAAAGGTTCGTGGCTACAGTTGGATGAAGGTACGGATGATGCATTCTTATTGGTGTTTTCTTCCGGTGAGCCTTTATTAGCGAAGAAAGAACAAAACGATGAGAAACTTCTAAAAGAAATAGATCTTGGTGGAGATTGGGAAGTAGAGCTGTTGCCTACGATGAATAATAAGTGGGGCGATTTTCGTTTGCCTGCATCCAATGAGTTTATTTCGGCGGAAGCAAGAGCTTTTCGGTATCATCCGGAAGAACATGCCGGATTGGATTGGACGAAACCCGATTTCGATGATTCTAATTGGAAAGAGAGTATTTATGGTTATGGACTTCAGGCACTGTTGGATACGATACCTTCTAATATTCCTATCGAAAAAGCGATGGATGCCGTATCTGTAAATCAAAGTACGCCATATGAATATTCATGGCAGTATGGCGTTTGGGATAATCCGGGAGCTCAAGGAATGCATGGACTGAAAGGGAAAGTAGACGATCGCTTTTTTATTCTTAATAGTGGATGTCATCAAGTATATCATACTTACGCCTATGCTCCTGCAAATGGAATGTACAAAACGGTGATAGAAGGAGTAAAACCATCGTATGTTCTTGTAGATGGAAAGAATAATGTTGCAAGCATGTATCTTGCCAAAGGATGGCACAAACTATCGATCGGTTATGCCAATACCCGTAAGGTTGATTATAAAATGCAGATAGGAGAGTATCATGACCTTAGAGATCGGAGCGCGGTTGTTTTGTATCCGCAGCCATCTCCGATTCATGCAAAATACACTCTTTATTCCGATACGATCTCGATGAAATGGGGATTCTCCGATCATTTGAAGTACGATCCGTTTGGAGGTAAATATAAACGTTGGAATTATCGCTTCTATTCTGTACCGGGTCTGCGTGCCATGACTTTCAATGTAGCTGGCAAAGATCTGAAGGTTTGGGTTGATGGGCTTCCTATCTCTAAGAAGAATGTGTGCTTGTTGAAGCATGATGGTACCGGCATTAATACGTATCGGGTTGTTTTGCCCGAAACTCAAAAGAAACAGGGTGTCGTTGCTTTTTCTCTTGAACCGGAAAAGGGTTATCAAGGTACAGGTGTCATACCGGAACCTGTCAAACTGGAAACAGGAAAAGGCTTGATGAATACGGGCGATTGGTCTAAGGCAGGGGCGTTGAAATATTATTCGGGCGGAATGTATTATCGGAAGACTTTAGACATGGGTTCTATGAAAGAAGACATGAAGGTGGTTCTAAATCTATCGGAAGTGGTGGCTTCGTGCGAGATAAGAGTCAATGGTCAATACGCAGGTATATTGATGAGTCATCCATATAAAATGGATATCACAAAATACTTGAAGAGTGGTAAAAATGAAATAGAGATATTGGTATATAGCACTCTGTCCAATCATTATCAAACGATACCAACTCCATATAGAGGAGAGCCCGATGCCGGCTTGATAGGTCCTGTTAAAGTTCTCGTTTATCAATAGAATGCTACTGGAATATACATCTACTAAAGATTAAAAACATGAAAAACAAAAATCGTAACTATCTATTTATATTATTGCTTGTGTTTGTTTCCAATAGTTATGGACACAAAAAGGTGAAGAGCGAAGATTTACATCTTATCCCTATGCCGCAAGAGATTGTGATGAAAGGTGGAGTCTCTCGTTTTGATGTAAATACAATTTATACAGACTTGCAAGGAGATGAAAAAGAGCGGATATTAAGCTATATCAATCATTTCCTATTTGTGCCGAATAGAGATAGTAAATCTTCTAAATCGAAGGTTCTGCAATTGTTGATTGATAAAGATAAGTTTGCTCATTCGGAAGCCTACATGTTGGACATCAACTCGAATGGAATTGTGATAAAGGCGAAAGCAGGAATAGGGATCTTTTATGGATTGCAGACCCTCATGCAACTCGTCAATCAATATGGAAAAAAGAATTTGCCTAATTTGATCATTAACGATACTCCGTATCTTGGACATAGAGGCTTCATGTTAGATGTCTCCCGCCATTTCTTCTCCAAAGAGTTTATAAAAAAGCAATTGGATATGATGGCATATTATAAGATAAATCGATTTCAGTGGCATCTTGTTGATGGCGCAGGTTGGCGTATCGAGATTAAAAAGTATCCGGAGCTGACTCGGAAAGCTGCTTGGCGTACATCCGAAGATTTGGTGGCTTGGGATGATATGAACAAACAATATTGTACAAAAGATACAGTCGGTGCTTACGGCGGCTATTACTCGCAAGAAGATATCCGCGAGATTGTAAAATATGCTTCCGATCGATATATTACGGTTATTCCCGAAATAGAGATGCCCGGACATAGTGAAGAAGTCCTTGCCACTTATCCCGAACTAACTTGTCAGGGCAAACCATATGTCAGCGCCGATTATTGTGTTGGAAATCCGGATACGTTTGTATTTCTAGAGAATGTCTTGACAGAAGTGATGGATCTCTTTCCGTCAGAGTATATTCATATCGGTGGAGATGAAGCAGAAAAGAAGGATTGGAGCACTTGCAAAAAGTGTAGCGAGCTGATGAAAATACAAGGTCTGAAAAATGTAGAAGAACTGCAAAGCTACTTGATTCATCGTATTGAGAGATTCATAAATAGCCATGGTCGTAAACTGTTAGGCTGGGATGAAATTATGCAAGGAGGACTGGCTCCCAATTCTACTGTAATGTCATGGAGAGGAGAAGAATATGGACTTAATGCTGTGAAGAATGCACACGATGCCATAATGACTCCCATCAAATATTGCTATTTCAATTTCTATCAGGATGCTCCGACATCTCATGTGTTGTCTTGGGCGGGATATACGCCTTTAGAAAAGGTGTACTGTTATAATCCTGTTCCCGATTCATTGAATATGGATAATAGAAAAAGGATATTGGGAATACAAGCAAACCTATGGACCGAGTTTATTCCTACAGAAGAGAATGCCGAATTGATGATATGGCCTCGATTGCTTGCTATTGCCGAGACCGGTTGGACTAGCCCACAAAAAAAGGATTACGATAGATTTCGGAAGAACGCATTGAATGCTGTCATATTCTTAAGGTCGAAAGGATATAAACCTTTTAATTTGAAGAAAGAGATAGGCGAGCGTAAGGAATATTTTAATCCGATACATGATTTGGCTTACGGTAAGAAAATAGAATACAAACGATTGTATAACAATGAATATGCTGCGGGTGGTAAGACAGCTCTTGTGGATGGTATTCAGGGAGGATGGGCACCCGAAGATAACAGATGGCAGGGCTTTATAGGAGGCGATATGGATGTTGTTGTCGATCTGGGTTCCAATCAGCTCGTTCGTAAAATCTATGCATCTTTTGAACAAGATTCATTCGGTTGGTATTGGTTGCCTAAAGAAGTAGAAATTTATGCTTCTACAGATAGTGTGAATTACAAATTACTGGCTTCTATTAAGAATGATATTCCATTCAGTAAAACAGGTTTTTTCCTTAAAAAGTTTGGCTGGAGTGGAAAAGAGCACATACGATACATACGTTATGTTGCCAAACCTGATCTTGCAAACAAGAAAGTCGGTTATATTTTTACGGATGAACTTATAGTAGAATAATGTAATTTATATTCAGAAAGAACAAGTGTTAAGGTTACTATTTAATGTTTGTATATCTTTGTGTCATTTATTTAAATTCATTCATCATTTAGTGAAGTATATCTGTTGTACAAAGTTATAAATTTGTATCATTAATTGTTTTTCACTAATATGATGAGGCTGTACTTTTGTGTGTGTAAAATAATTTGTTGAAAAATGTTAAGTCTGATAAATGTCTAATATATTTAAAAAGCGCGTATGAAAAAACTTGAGAAAATTATTAGTATGAAAAGCGAACATCCTTTATTGCAGCGAAGACTATTGGAAAATATATTTCCTTTTTCTGCTGTGCGTGGATTAGCATTAATGTTGATTTTACTATTTGTTTCATCATTTTCGGTATATGCTCAAAAACGTGTTACTGGAAATGTGAAAGGTGATGATGGGCAGTCTATACCCGGTGTAAGTATCGTAGAGAAAGGGGCTACCCATAATGCAGCAATTACCGATGCTAATGGAAACTATTCTATTCAGGTTTCTGGTAATGATGCTATTTTATCTTTTACATTTATAGGCTATTCTGCCAAAGAAGTTCCTGTTGGAAAGTCAAGCCAGATAAATGTCATAATGAAAGAAGAATCTAAGGTTCTTAATGAAGTTGTAGTTGTCAGTTACGGTACACAGAAGAAAAAAGACTTAACGGGGTCTATCACTACTGTTAAGGCTGATAATTTGTCTGATATGCCAGTAGGACAGATTGGTCAAAAGATACAGGGTGAAATGCCCGGTGTACAAATAAATCAGTCGACCGGTGCTCCGGGGCAGGGTATGGGCTTCCGTATTCGTGGCGCATTCTCTATCTTAAGTTCCAATTCTCCTCTTTTTGTATTGGATGGGCTTCCTATTTCGACAAGTCTAAATAACATCAATCCGGACGAAGTCGAATCGTTTACCGTTCTCAAAGATGCCGCAGCTACTTCACTGTATGGCTCTAGGGCTGCAAATGGTGTGATTTTGATTACTACAAAGAAAGCCAAAAGCGGAAAAATGCAGGCTGATCTTCAAGTGAATTACGGTATTCAAACCGTTAAGGGTATGAATGAAATGAATGTGATGAATGCCCATGAATTTGCTCAATATAAGAAAGAATTTTATGAAGATAGCGGGCAGCAGGTTCCCGATATGTACAAGAATCCGGATCAATATGGTGAAGGTACGAATTGGTATAAGTTGCTGACCAGAGATGCTCCAACACTTGATATTAATTTAATGCTATCCGGTGGTACCGACAAGTCGATGTCAACGGTTATACTGGGATATTATAAGCAAAATGGAGTTGTACTAAACTCTGATTTTACGAGATACTCTGTGCGTGCGAACAATGAATTTAAACTGAACAATAAAGTTCGGATAGGAGTCAATATAGCACCTGCACTTCAGATTTACAACAATCAAAATACAGATGGTTACAGGCAAGTATTGAGTGCGGCTTTGATTGCCGATCCGTGCCAAAGTCCTTATGAAAAGGATGGTAGTCTGAAGGTTAGTTTGGACTCTCCGGGTATGTTTGGTCAGCCCAACTGGTTGAGATACATCAAAGGACAGTTGAATAATTCGAGAGCACTGTCCGTTATCGGTAATGCTTTTCTTAATATTGACCTCTTTGATGGTTTGACTTATAAATTGCAAATCGGTACGGATATCGGTACTAGCAGAAACCGCTCATGGATACCTTCTGATGTTTCGGGTGGACTTATGGCTCCTCCTCCAAACAAAGCTACAGGATCCTATTCTACATCGACTTATTATAACTGGAATATTGAAAACCTTCTTGCATACAATAAGACATTCGGAAAACATACTGTTGGCGCAACGGTCGGTTATTCGGCTCAGAAAGCCAATTCCGAGTGGAGCAATGTGAATGGAACAGACTATCCAGACGATGATATATCTTGGCTTAATGCTGCTGCCACTATCACAGGAGGCAGTAGTTCGGAAGAGTGGACTATGGCTTCAATGTTGGGCCGCGTAGATTATAATTACAAAGACCGCTATTTGTTTCAGGCTAATATACGTTATGACGGATGCTCACGTTTTGCACCGAAACACAAATATGCAACATTCCCTTCTTTTTCTGTAGGTTGGATTGCTTCGGAAGAGAGCTTTATGAAACCGTTGACTAAAGTAATGAATTATTTTAAGATCAGAGGTAGCTGGGGTATGACTGGTAATAACAGCTTCGGTAATTATGCTTATTTAAGTCAGTTGTATAAAAATAATTATGCACTTGGTGGTAGTCTTGCTCAAGGTAAGTCGTTATCCAATATCGGAAATAACGAACTTACATGGGAGAAGAACAAACAATTGAATATTGGTTTGGATTTCGGATTCTTTAATGATCGTATCTTTATTACGTACGACTATTATAGCCGAATAACCGATGGCTTGCTTTATCAAACAAATATTCCCTGGTCTTCTGGATTTGGTGAGATATTGGGTAACGTCGGACGATTTGACAATTGGGGACACGAAATAAATATTGAATCTCGAAACTTTGTTCGTGACTTTAAATGGAAGACAAGCTTGAATTTGACTTTTGCCCGTAACAAAATAAAAAGATTGAGCACTAACAACGAACCTATCGGAGGCGAAGAGGTTTATTCGGACTGGAACCGTCTACAAGTAGGGAAACCGGCAGGTGTATTTTATGGATATGTTTTTGATGGAGTATATATGAATCAAAAAGAATTTGATACTCAACCCAAACATGCAAGTTCTCAAGTGGGAACAGCAAGAATGAAAGATATCAAACCCGATGGTGTCATAACTCTCGAAGACAGAACAATTATTGGTGACCCGAATCCGGATATGTTGTTTGGTATAACAAACCAATTCTCGTGGAAGAATTTCGATCTTAGTATATTCCTCACCGGTCAGGTAGGAGGAGATGTATTCTTGGGCTCATCCGATAATGAATACAATCTTGATGGTGTCTTTAATGTAAATAAGGAAGTGAAGTATCGTTGGCGTTCTATAGATAATCCGGGCAACGGAGTGGTACCAAGTACTGCTACCGGAACAACCGAAATTTATCGTTTGAAAAATAGCCGTTGGGTATATGACGCTTCTCATCTTGTATTGAAGAATATAACAATAGGGTATAACATTCCGATAAAGAAAAACAACTATATATCCAAAGCACGTGTATATGTGTCGGGTCAACAGCTCTTTGTCTGGAAAAGTTATCCGGGATCAAATCCGGAGATTAACAATACCTCTGAAAATGGAAATGAATTGAGTTGGCAAGGTTTGGGTGTCGATATGACTACATATCCTATTCCTAGAATATTCACTCTTGGTTTTAAATTGACTTTTTAAGTTATAATTTTAATTTTATGTAGTATGAAAAAGATATTAATCATATTAACAGCTATATTTGTTACTTCCTGCAGCGAATCATTTCTGGATATTACTCCTTCGAGCTCTACTGCTGTAGATAATTTTTATCAAACAGAAACTCAATTCACGGAAGCTGTAAATGGTGCGTATGCTAGCTTGAGAAGTATCTATAGCCTCGGTTATGTTTACGAAGAAATGCGCTCGGATAATACACATTTTACTCGAAATAATAATGAACGTATGACGAGTAATACCGATCGTGAAGATGTGGCAAACTTTTTGGTAAGTAGTACCAATAGTATTATTTCTGACTCATGGGCATCTTGTTATAGTATTATTGCCGGTGCAAACACGATATTGGATTACATAGACAAAGCCAAGCTTTCTGATGATTTCAAGAAGGATATTATTGGAAAAGCAAAGTTCGTTCGTGCATTCGCATACTTCGAGTTAGTTCGAAACTTCGGTAGAGTGCCGCTTCAATTGCACCCCGTTACAAATTCTGCCGATGCTTTCCCTGTTCAGGCAGAGACTAACCAAGTGTATGATACTATTATTGCTGATGTAAAAGATGCAATCGATAAGTTGCCTACTGTTTCTTTTCCACAAGATGGATCTGCAACGAAGGGAGCAGCCAAAATGTTGTATGCGTATGTCTTACTCACAAAACCCGAAAAGGATTATGTGGAGGCTCAAAAGCAACTTGAAGATATCACAAAGATGAAGTACGACTTATTGCAAAACTATGCCGATGTGTTCAATACTTCCATGAAAAATAGTGTAGAGCATATCTTCTCTATCCAATACATGCAAGGCAATTATGGAATGCAAAGCGATTGGCTTTATTCTTTCATGCCTAGATCTTGGGACGGAAATGTGCTGACAGGAACTACAGATGCCAATACGAGCTCTACAGGCGGTTGGAATGTACCGACTGATGCGATGATTGCTTCTTACGAACCCGGTGACGAACGTCTTCCTGTGTCTGTGAATTATGCAGTTGGAACGATCGATCCCGAAGATGGAAATATGGAGATAGAAGGTGTGCTTCAACCGGGCGATCCCGCGATCAGTGAATATTCCGATGCTCTGCCGTTTGTGAATAAATACCATCATACGCACAATACAGCCTTCAATACCGATGATAATTGGCCGGTATATCGCTATGCAGATGCTTTATTGCTTCTGGCCGAGTGCTTGGTCGATCAACAGAAAAATGATGAGGCACTTCCCTATGTTAATCAGGTCCGTGCTCGGGCAGGGCTCGATCCTTTGACATCTGTTGATGCAGATGCTGTAGCCAATGAACGTAAACATGAACTTGCTTTCGAAAATCATCGTTGGTATGATCTTGTACGTACGGGCAAAGCTCTCGAAGTGATGACCAATTATGCTGCTTACATTAAGTCTATAGATACAGGATTGACAAGCCGTACTTACAATATTACGGCACAGAAACTCTTGTTCCCTATCCCATATAGAGAGCTTCAGATTAATAAAAATCTAACTCAGAATAAGGGTGCGGCGGCAGATGAATAAGCCTGCTCCAGAAGGATTGTAAACCTAAAATTATAAGCAAAAGCTGTATGAACTCATTTCTTAGCGAGATGAATTCTACAGCTTTTGCTGTATAAGAAAGAGACGTTCCAATAGCGTAAAAACGCTATAAGAACTTGACAATATTTTCGTCCTTATGTTTTCAAATTTACATAAGGACGAAAATAAATTTTTCCCTTATGAAACTTGCGACTCACGGCCGTGAGTCGCAAGCCACGTCCTTATGCCACTACAATAACGTATAGAAGGTTTCACATCAATCTTCGTATCCGGTCATATATAGACAAAGACATTATTTGCATAACGTATGTATCATACTGATTTTTTTTCGCAAATTGAATATTTAAATGCGTAAAAGTATTTGTTAAAAAGGCGATAATATCGTAGCTTTGTATCAATTAATTAAATCTTTGTGACGCATGAAAACAAAAGTATCTTGATTGGCTACTATGGATGATGACTGGTATCTGTATTCTGATTATCCTGAATTATGTTGTGGTTGCTCATCTCTTTGTTGCTTTCGTGTAGAATTTAAAATATGAAAAATATCATTCATGTAGAATGAATAAAAGAGTGAATATCATGGAGATACTTTTTCGTAAGTGAAATGAACTGAGGCTCTAGATTGCTAATGATAGTCTGCATGTCATCGTGAATGTTGATATTCTTTTAGTATATCTGAAATAGAAGAACATATTGATTGTATCTAATTTGTGCGAATGATAACTATTAGTATTGATGAAATGGTGATTTCGACTTGTTGATAATGAATATAAAATTTACTAGCGTTTATAGAAATTAATAATAATTATTATGCGGATTTAGGATGATATGTACCTTGAAAGTGTATGCTTTCGATTAGAAGGTTAGCAATGCGTATACATGAAAGTATAAATGCAAAATACTTACTTTATAATGGTTCTGGAATACCACTTCTGTTTTTAATACTATCTAATGATTCAATGCTCATATTAATATGAAAGATCCCATTCTGATAAGATACTTGGTTTCGAATGAACAAGATTTGCTCTGGGGAATTACCGTGAAAAATGTCGGTCATCAACAAATTTCTCCGGGTACTTTGTATCCTCCTCACAATCATCCTTCACAATATTTATTTTCGACAAATAAGGGGCGTGTACTCAATGAATTTCAATTGTTGTATATTACTCAAGGAAAGGGAAGCTTTGTTTCTACAAATGTTAAAAGTACAGAGATAAATGGGGGCACTATCTTTTTGTTGTTTCCCGGAGAATGGCATTCGTATCAACCGGATATCTCGACCGGATGGGATGAATATTGGATCGGTTTTGGAGGAAAAGATATAGAGGAACGTGTAAATAATGGTTTTTTTAGTGTGCAGAAACCTCTATTTAATGTGGGCATACGCGATGATATTGTTCAATTGTATAAGCAGGCGATAACTACAGCTATTGAACAACGTTCTGGCTTTCAGCAAGTATTGGCAGGTATTGTCAGTCATCTGATTGGAATTGCCTATGCCAGAGACAAGCATTCTAAATTTGAGGATCTGAGAGTAGTCAATCAAATTAATCAAGCCAAGATCAGAATATTAGAAAACTTCACTGATGATATTGATCTGAAAGCATTGTCTAAAGAAATGTCTATGAGCTATTCCTGGTTCAGGCGTATCTATAAACAATATACGGGGCTTTCGCCTTACCATTATATACAAGAGCTAAGAATACAGAAAAGTAAAGAGTTGCTTACCGATACGATGTTGACGAGCCAAGAAGTGGCTTATGATGTGGGCTTTGAAAATCCTGATTATTTTTGTACTGCATTCAAAAAGCATACGGGACTCTCTCCAATAAAATATAGAGAACTTGTTCAAGGTGGAAAATCGGAAAGTCCCTTTTTGTCGACTATTTAGGGCTTTTTCAAAAAGGAAGAGGAATAGAATGATTTCTATCTCTCTTCCTTACTTTCTCGTTCAGACTTTATCGTTAGTCATCCCATACTGCATAGGCTGATTCTTTTCCATCCAAGCGGAGAATATTGCTTGGTTATTTGGCTACTTGAAAACCTCTTTTGTCAAGGTATTCTTTAAACTTATGCAGGTATTCTTCATTGGGACCATCGAAGAATGATACGCCCGATGCACCATTGTCGTAGGCTTCGTCGAGGGCTTTCTCAAAGTCATTTTTGATATCGTTGAACATCAGACCGGCATATATCTTGGCCCTTCCATTTACGGTCTGTACGCTCTCTTTAACCGAACGTCCTATCCATTGGGGACCTTCGTAGTAGAATCCGTTATATATCATCGGATAATATGCGTCTAGAGACCAGTTTCCCCAATCTTGGCGAACCATCTTCTTGGCCATGGAGGGTCCTGGAAATACGGCGGCAGATATTGTTTTTCCGTCGGCTTTGATAGCTTTGGTGATTGTGTCTACTACTTTGGTAATGCCGTCGTATCGGAAGTTGAGCCACGATTGATCTTCCATCGGATATTGTATGTCCATTGGGTCTTTGCCTGTCAGTGCTTTGAATTTGGCGCGGCAAACATCGCAATAGCAATAATCATACTGGGGTAGCTCTTGTGTTTGCCCAATGCCGTAGTTTTTCCACAGACTGACGGGGAGAACAACATCCGGAAAGCGGACGTAATCCAAATGTACACCATCAACATAGGGAAGGTTGGCAATCTTTACGTAGTCGTTGGCCAAATATTCGGCTACACCTTCGTGGTTGGGGCATAGAAAACGGTAATAGTCTACATAGGCCGGTTTGTCATAGCAAGATTCACCCTTACGGTTCACAGCGAACCAGTCGGGATGGATGTCTTTTACTTCTGCACGGTTCATTGTCCATTTCCAATAGTGTGCTTCAAGCCCTGCTTCGTGACAATATTTGTATACTTCTTCGTTGTACCCTTCGAACATGATACCACTGATGCCACATTCTTTGAGTAGCTTGAACCACGTTTTGAATTCTTCGGGCTTGTATTTGCCGATGCCTACCCAGACAAAGTTCTTAAGGATGCGGGGAGCTATTTTTTCAATAGCAAATTTACCGTCTTGATTGACCGTATATTGTACTTTTTCGTTTGGTATTGTGATGGCAATATCATAATTATCGGCTGTAGCATTTACTTTGATTGTCGAACTTTGAGGAAGGTCTTTTGTTTCGGCTTCTGTTAGGAAGAAATCTTTTGCAGTGCGTAGATAATTATTGTCTTTCTGGTGCTTATCTTGTTGTGCATAGAACATGCTCCACAATAATTTGTATACCGCCATGTTGTAGGGATAATGAAACTCTTCTGTTGCAGTTCCAACTTGCTTGTTCGAGAAGTAAAGATACCCCCAACGCTCTGGCATGTGCATGTCAACCTTTCCTGTTGGCATCCAAACCCAGTTGTCGGCATTCTTTCCGCTCCATTCAACACGCGAAAAATTGATACGCCACGTCTTTCCTGCGGCTAAGGGACTGTTGAAATTCCATGCGAGTGACTTGGCGGGGATAGCCATTTCAACCGTCCACATGCGGTCTTTATCTTTCGAATTGTTCAGTGTGCCATCACGGTATACGGCAAGTTTTATTCCTGCACAATTCCACGGGATAAAAAAGTTCCCACCCGAGCGATAAGGTTTGTCGAGGGTCAGATCGAATAGCACGCCACGTGCATTGGTCTCGAACTCGAAATAGTTGCGCCCGTCACCTGCCGGATTGAGAAATACTTCGAAATCATTGTCGTAATAGATAATCGTATCGCGTTTGGTAAGTAACGCTTTAATATCTGTTTCGTGAACAGTTGCCCCGATGTATAGATAGTTATCGTCCCATAACATTTTGGCGTGAGTTTCTTGTTTTGGAGTAGGGAAGCCCTTTCCGCTAATATCTGCAAATGATGCAGTGGGAGCAGCTTTCTGCCAAGATGGTTCGTCGAGTTTACCATCAATTTTCATTTTTTCCGCCGTACGGTAGCATACGTATCCGTTAGGAAGGGTGAGCATTCGCTCATATTTGCCGAATAAATTATTTTGTGCATCTGCTGTGAGAGTTGCAACAAAACAGAATAGTAATAATAAAAATTTTTGTCTCATCTCTTTTTTATATATTATTTAGGTAGAGTTATTAATTGCATGTAATAACTTGACCGGAACCGCAGTATAATTTCACGGGGCCGTCGAGCAAGATGGCTAGCACAGTGATACTCGGATTGAGTACTCTCTCGGGCACGTCAATGTAGAGAAAGGATACAAAAAAGAATAGCCTCTTCATTGATATAATTGTTTTGAGTGATTTTTGATACAAAATAAGCCTTTGGCTCTCAAAGTTAATGAATTATTTTTTTATGTAATACTAAAATGAAATGATATTTTTTATAATATTTTTGTTCCCTATTACTTTCAAAGTGAGTGATGTATCGGAAAAATACCGAAAAGAATGAATTTCTCAGAAAATGTATTTATATTTGTATAAGTTATCATATTACTATCATAATAACATCAATATACTTTCTGCTAAAATACAAAAACATTAAATGTCTGAAAACATCTTATGAAATTTAGGATACTGTTTATATTATTTTTTTTGTTTTGGAATATTCTTTTTGCGGCACCGTCGCATTCTTCTTTCCGTGAATTTTCTTTTAAACGTCCTGTTATAATAGAAGGTCATTGGAATTTCCCTCCATTCGATTTTATTAATGATGAAGGTGGGGCCGATGGATATAATATGGAAATTATACAAACGATTCTTAATCGGAAGAAGATACCCTATATTATTAGGAATAATGACTTCTCGACAGCTCTTAAAAATGTGCGTGAAGGTAAATCCGATTTGTTATCCATCATGTTTTCTAACGAACGTGCTAAGGTATATAAATTCGGGTCAATAATCAAGTATATTACAAAAGTTATAGTATGTCGTAAAAATGACCATTCTATTAATAGACTTTCTGACTTGAAAAATAAAACGATAGGTGTGGAGAAAGATACTCGCTCGTTAGGTATCTTGAAAGAAGAGCAGGCTTGTTGTCGATTTGTGTTAGAGACTAATCCTTTGGATGAATTGAAAAGGGTGTCAAAAGGATATTATGATGCCGCTTTTTGTAATTATGAATCTGCCATTTATTATATTAGAAAATACAAATTCGATGATTTAAAAGTCGTTGATTTGGGAATTGCACCTCAAGCATACTGTATGGCAGGGCATGATGAGAGCTTGCTTATAATGATGAGTAAGGAACTCTATGCAATGAAAAAGGATGGCACTTTTGATGAGATTGCAAATAAATGGTTTAAACCTTATAAATCGGCTGAAATTCCGGTGATAGTCTATTGGATATTGGCTTTCTTTTTTTCTCTGGCTGTTTCGCTTTATTTTATTGTTTTATTTTTGCGCAAGCAGGTGAGGAAAACGGAAAGGATGTTGGCTCAAAAGAACTATCAGATGTCTTTGGCTTTAAAGGGAGGAGATATCCATATTTGGGGATATGATCTTGTTCAAAAGAAATTTTATAATATAGAGAGTGAAAGGTTTCCGGCAGAAGGAAGATTGTTGGATGATCAGTTGGAACTCATTCACCCGGATGATAGGCATTTAATATTGGATCTTATTCATAATGCCTCAAAAGGCCTATTGCCCGATGAATCGATTGTTATCCGGGTAGAGTCTAAAGGTGTTGGAATCTGGGAATATATTGAACTGAATATAAATATTGAGTATTCTGAAGATAATTCCGTTGCTAAAATTATAGGTACACATAAGGATGTAACTGATAGGGCTATAGCAAGGTACGAAAGATTAAATCTTTTGAAAAAATATAAAACCATATTCGACAATGCTATGATCGGCATTATTTATTTTGATAAAGATGGGTGGTTGGTCGATATAAATGATTTAGCTTGCCAGCTGTTTAATATCGAGAATAAAGAAAGGCTACTCAAGTCTCATATTTCGATTTATAAAAACCCGATATTGGAAGATATTTTGATTGATACAGAAGATATTCGCCCCTATAGTGGTGTTATAGAAAGCAGTTTTAGCGTAGTGGAAAACGAATCTCATTTTTCATTTGAAAAGAGGAAGGAAAATAGATTTATTGAAACAAAGATCAATCCGTTATATAATGTCGATAAGCAATTGGAATGCGTTATTGTGACAGGAAAAGATGTGACTGATTCTATTAATAAGGAGAAGGAACTAAAGATCGAGAAAGAAAAAGCCGAAGAAGCTGATAGATTGAAATCTGAATTCTTGGCTAATATGAGTCATGAAATTCGAACTCCACTTAATGCCATTGTAGGCTTTTCCAGTATTTTGGGTGATATCGTAGACGAAAAGCAAAAGCTGGAATTTATAAGTATTATCAATGAGAATAGTAATATGCTATTGAATATTATCAATGATATTCTGGATCTATCTCGTATAGAAGCCGGTACTATTGATTTGAATTGCAATACATTCGATTTGTCTAATCTGTTTGAAATCTCTTATTCATCGCTCAAAGATATGAATCCGAATAATGGCATTCAATTCGTTTGTAAGCTACCTCAAGAAAAATGTATGGTATACGCCGATCAAAATCGCATCTTGCAGATTCTGGCCAATTTTGTTACCAATGCTTTCAAATATACAGAAAAGGGATATGTCAAGATGAGCTATGAGACTGTAGGAAACGGTGTCAAAATCTTAGTTGAAGATACTGGAATTGGAATTCCTGTTGAATCTCAGACCAAGATATTCGAGCGTTTTGAAAAGATAGGTTCCCTCAAGCAAGGTACCGGTTTGGGACTATCTATATGCAAAGCCATAGTTGATGTATGTAATGGTACGATAGGAGTAGAGTCCGTTGTAGGTGTCGGATCAACCTTCTGGGCGTGGTTTCCGTTTATTAAAAAAAGTAATCAGTTATAGTCTTTGCTACTGTCTCACCGCTCGAATGTAAACCGATCAGGACAAGACGTAAATACATCGTAGCAAATCATAAGGACCTAATATTAAGCTAAGCATAGATAGTAATATTGTTGATGTCCTTAAGTTCTTTTCAAAACATATGGACATTAACTGTTTGGGTTATGGCAATAAAAAAACAGAACCGGAAATGTGGTTCTGTTATTATATTTGATTTTTGTTGTTTTCAGAATTAAGCTTGCTCTTCGAGCAGCTTTTTCAATTGACCTTTTAAGGTTTGGCACATTACACCGTTGCCCATTGCTTGAAACCGTTGAATACGGTATTGCAACATCTTAATTTCGTCATTCATAATTTTTCTCATAATCGTTTTTCTCCTTTTTTAATATCTCCACGTTTTGGAGATTCTGTTATCTTATATCTTTTTATTACGCTGCAAAGATAAGGACTTTCTTTCATTTATATGTTTTACAACATAAAAACTTGCCATGGATAAAGAATGTTTAACATTTGAGGAGCTTTCCTTTTACGTTATAGGGCTGTTTGAAAATATTTTTAACATTAAGCCCTCGAGTTTGCTTGTTTTATGGATCTTTCTACATGAAATTTTGTCAGGAGATTGGTTTTTGGGGTGTATTAATAGGCTCACCAGTAAAATCTGGGGGAGGGAGTTAAGCATAGATAGTAATAAGTCTAAAGAGAAAAAACTTAATGTCTGTCACTCCTCTAAGTTGTGCTCTAAAAGCTTTGATTTTGGCATTGAATGCTTCAGCAAAAGCATTAGTAGAACGATTGACGAAGAAGTTCAGCACTTCATCGTAATGTTCGTAGATTGTAGCGGATATGACATTGAAACTTCTGAATTTTAATAGATCCACTTTGTTATACCATCTGGCAAGAGCCAGTCTGGCTCCATCTTTTGTAGAGTTTTTTGCAAATATCATCCTCAGAGAATGAGCAAGTGAATAGGCTTCTCTCAAATCAGGATATTGTGCAAATAGTATTTTGGCTCTTTCTTTCTGTTTCTCTGTCCACTTGTTGCAAGATTTGTATAACAGATATCTGCTACGGGCAAGCAGCTGTTTCTTCGTGTCTCCATTACTGAAAACAAGCGGTTTGTATGCTTCTTCTCGCCATCTGGCATCCTCCATCTCATCCGTCTCTTCCTGAATGGCATCCCATCTATGCTTTATGCGTATCTCCTGAATGGCCTCACAGGCAAGTTTCTGTACGTGGAAGCGATCTATTACTCTGATGGCTGAGGGAAAACAGGAGCGTATGATTTTATTCATACTGTTGGACATATCCATCGTAACCTCTTTCACTTCTTTTCTTTTAGCCTTGGATATTCTTTTTAATACAGCGATAATATCTTCCGAACGAACACCTTTGGCAATCGCTATAATAGTGCCTTTTCTTCCACGGCTATTACGGTTGGTGACCAGCGTATAGAGGTCGCCATTACTCATCGACGTCTCATCTATGCAAATGCTGGGACCTATATTATCCGGGAAGATCAGCCAGTCTTCAGCATGCCCTTTATCCAACCAAGTACGGTAGTCGCTCAAATGATCTTTATATTGTCGTTCAAACTGATCTCCATCTATGTGATAGTATGGTTCAAGAGAGCGGGCCGTAATCGGGTATTTCTCCAAGCAACCCTTTTAAAAAAGCCGCGAACTCTTTCGAGTGGCGGGTCCCTTCTGCTACCAAATCAAAGCGGTTTGAAACATATTTACCGCTTGTTTTATCGAGCCACTTACGACGTCGTACCTTGAAAGTGACCTTCTTGTCTCTTATTGGAAAGTCACGGATATCGACCGCTTCCTGAAAACCTTTCGATTCAAACTTATGTTCGGAATTTGTCGATGGAGGATTATCAAATTCATCCAAACTAATCAAGACCCTATCAGAAGTAGATTCCACGTTGGTTATCTTGAAGTAAGTGAGTAACTCTGCCGGAAGCATTAAACGGACAATCTCTAATAAAAGGGCATTCTCTTGCATCTTGTTTTCTTTTCTAATTGATGCAAAGATATTATTTAATTTGCACTCCCCCAACTTTTACTGGTGAGCCTATTAATCCCCGATCTCTAAACTAGAATAGTGATAAGGGCGCTCTATTAAAACGTTTTATATAAAGTATAACCCTCGTTACAGCATGTGTAACGAGGGTTATACTTAAAAAGAATATTCTTTTATATATCACCCTCATTATAATGGGGTGATGGTTATGTCAAACTTGCTTATTTGGCATAGCTTACTGCACGGGTCTCGCGAATTACAGTAATCTTTACCTGTCCCGGATAGGTAAGTTCATCTTGAATCTTTTTAGCGATCTCTGTTGATAGGCTTTCTGTTTGTGTATCGTCTATCTTATCTGCTCCTACAATGACGCGGAGTTCACGTCCTGCTTGAATAGCGTAGGTCTTTGTAACGCCAGGATAAGACATTGCCAATTGCTCCAGATCGTTGAGACGTTTGATATAGGCTTCTACTATTTCGCGACGGGCACCTGGGCGTGCTCCCGAGATGGCATCACAAACTTGTACTATTGGAGCAAGTAATGTGGTCATTTCTACCTCGTCGTGATGGGCGCCAATAGCATTGCAAATATCTGGTTTCTCTTTATATTTTTCAGCCAATTTCATACCAAGTAGTGCGTGCGGCAATTCCGGTTCCTCATCAGGCACTTTGCCTATATCATGCAGCAAACCTGCCCGACGAGCTTTTTTCGGATTCAATCCCAATTCGGATGCCATCACTGCACAGAGGTTGGCTGTCTCGCGAGCGTGTTGCAAAAGATTCTGTCCATAAGAAGAACGATATTTCATCTTACCGATGATACGAATCAAATCGGGGTGGAGACCATGTATACCCAAGTCGATAGTGGTGCGTTTACCAGTTTCGATTATTTCTTCTTCTACTTGTTTCCTTACTTTGGTAACGACTTCTTCTATACGGGCCGGATGAATACGTCCGTCGGCTACCAATTGGTGAAGGGCTAGACGGGCTATTTCGCGGCGTACAGGGTCGAATGCCGAGATAACGATTGCTTCGGGAGTGTCATCAACAATGATTTCTACACCGGTAGCAGCTTCGATGGCACGTATATTGCGACCTTCGCGACCGATGATACGTCCTTTAACTTCGTCGGAATCTATATGGAATACCGTAACTGAATTCTCAATTGCAGTTTCGGTTGCCACTCTCTGTATGGATTGGATGACAACTCGCTTTGCTTCTTTGCTCGCAGTCATTTTGGCATCATCCATAATATCATTGATATACGACTGTGCTTGAGTTTTGGCTTCTTCTTTCAAATTCTCTACCAAATGTTCTTTTGCTTCTTCGGCAGACAATCCTGAGATGACTTGCAGTTTCTCAATTTCTTCTTGTTGAAGTTTCTCGAGCTCTTCACGTTTCTTGTTTGCCAATGAGATGTTGCTGTCCAACTTCGCTTTGTCCTGTTCCAACTCTGTTTTACGGCGTTGAACATCTTCATGGCGTTGTTCGATTACCATTTCACGTTGGCGGAGACGGTTTTCCATTTGCTGAATCTTCTGATTGCGAATAGCAACCTCCTTTTCAAGTTCCGCTTTTTTATTAAGGAATTTCTCCTTTACTTCGAGTAATTTATTCTTTTTTATCACTTCGGCAGCACTTTCAGCTTCTGCTAAAACGCTGTTGTATTTTGACTTAAGAATATATCTGAAAATCAGATAAGCTATAACGCCCCCCACGACGAAACAACCGAAAGCTAATATTGATACTAACATTTCATTTAAATTTTATATATATAAAAAGCGCACTGCCCTACAAAAAGGAAATACTTCCCCTCATGTCTATGCAGTGCGTAGAATTCTAAAATGTAACAAGAGCGGTTATTGTTCTGTCTTTTGGATATATTCTTCCAACAATTCGCTCAGTCCTTTTATTCTGGTAGAATAGGGTTCGGTGTCATTCATCGTCTTTCCTTCAAATTCATTGACAGCAGACTGATATGCAGCCATTGTCATAGCTTGAAAAGGCGTCACTTCAAAATGCGCCCGAAATTTATTATACCTTGTTTCAACTTGTTTGGCAGCAGCTCTCACCAGCTCTTCGTCTTTTCGGTCGATACTTACAGGAAAACTATAACCGCCTATGGACAAGTTTATTGTCAATTTATCGTTCATACACCTCTCTTTTATTATTCGTTCATTAAAGCGATGCATTTGTCGATTTCACGCACTATGTTAGACAACCGCTTTTTTGAGTCTTTAACGTCTTGCGTCCTTAGACTAATTACTGTTGCGGTTTTTAAATTTGCATAGTCTTTCTTTAGATTCTCCAGCTCAACTGTCAATGTCTCATTTCTTTTGGTCTCCATATCCAAATTTGTAGACAAATCAGCATTTCTTTTCTTCAACTCATCGCATAGATATAATAGTCGATGAAGTCGAGTCTCGAAAATGTTAAGTTGTTTCTTTTGATCTTCTGTCATTACTACACCTAATTTCCTCACAAAAGTACGATTTATCTGCAAACTACAAAAGCTTTTCTTTAAAATTTAATCACAAAAACTTATTTTTTGTTTGCTGTATTTCAAAGTCTGTTTACTTTTGTATGATGAAAAAGATAATTGTGACTTGTGCAACTCGAGAAGAGTTTGTTCAAATAGATTGGCCCTCAGCAGAAATAGGTTATTTGTTGACTGGATTGGGTAAAACGAAATCGGCTTACTATCTGGCAGAGGCAATTCGTGTGCAACATCCGGATTTGGTTATAAATGTCGGTACGGCAGGGACGTTGCATCATAAAGTGGGAGATATTTTTGTTTGTCGTCATTTTGTTGATCGGGATATGCAAAAACTGAAAGATTATGGCGTCTCTTACGAAATAAAATTACCGGAAGATGCATTGGACTTTATCCCTTCTTGCTTGTATAATAATAAAGGTATATGCAATACGGGTGATACCTTTCTGACGGAACATGAAGATGTCGCCGGTGATGTGATTGATATGGAGGCTTATGCTCAGGCTTTTGTCTGCCAGTCGATGAAAGTGCCTTTTGTCGCTGTCAAATATGTCACCGACATTGTGGGGCAGAATTCCGTTGAGATATGGCAAGATAAACTAAAGGATGCCGTGAGTGCCCTTCGTACGTTTCTTAACCATTCGCCCAAAACATTTTAATCTTTCGAGAGAATAGTCAGTTCTTCAAGCATTTGTTTGTACGACAGTGCCTTCAGTTCTATTTTCATGGGATAGGCTCTCGACGACGAAGGCATTCTGTAGAGGATGATGTGTCGGTTGGCAAAGAATGTTTCGACACTTCCACCTACTTCCGGCACTTGCACTTCGAATTGCGTGCAAAGCGTTTGAGTGGCTTTTTGTCCGGTCGTAACAATCGCGTTGCATAGAGGCATTTGTTGCAGCAGGACTTTCACATCCGTGTATTGCTCTATTTCCAGAAATTGATCCGATGCATTATTTTTCAATCGACGTACGGCGCATGCCGTGTCATATAGGGCTATTCCTTTTTCACTGAGGAATTCTATCAACTTCTCGCGATCAAATTTCTTTTGTTCCGGTACGATGAAGTAATGTGTGTCGCTGAAGAATAGGTATCCGAAGATACGCCACATGTCATTGTTAAAATTAGGATAATAAAAGTCCATTGACCAACGTTGGCGTGGAGGAGGAAAACTACCCAACATTAGTAGCCTTGCACCCGAAGGTAGAAAGGGTTGCAGTGGGTGAAATTCTATAGGATATTCGTTCATTTTTTGTGCAAAGATAAGTTTTTTTAATCTTTTTGTATACCTTTGCAGTCATTATTAATATTAATGAATCTAATGATGTATAAAAAGCTATTTCCTTGTTACTTGTTATTCGCGTTATTTATTTCTTGTAGTATTTCAGCTCAAAATGTGCAGATGCATTATGATTTTGGTCGTTCTCTTTATAATAAAGATTTGAGCAAACGTCCTTTATGGACATCTACAGTCGAAGATTTTGTTCCCGACAAATGGGGTAGTACCTATTTTTTTATTGATATGGACTATAATCACAACGGCGTTGCATCGGCTTATTGGGAAATAGATCGCGAATTGAAGTTCTGGAAATCGCCTGTTTCTATTCATCTGGAGTATGATGGTGGTAATGTGAAGAACGTTCCCGAAGAATACAATATTCGTAATGCCTACTTGTTGGGTTTGACATATACGTGGAATAACAAAGATTATTCTGCGGGCTTTTCTGTTACTCCGATGTACAAGTATATTCAGGGACAATATTATCGTTCGTATAATAACTTCCAGCTAACGGGTACGTGGTATTGCAATTTCTTCAATCGGAAGCTTACTTTTGAAGGCTTCGCCGATTTGTGGAGAGAGCACAATGACCACGGAATGGCTATTTTTATTTCAGAACCTCAGGTATGGGTCAATTTGAATAAGTTCAAAGGGATAGACAAAGATTTTAATCTTAGTATCGGTTCAGAGACCGAACTGAGTTACAATTTTGCAGGACGCGACGGCTTCTTCGCTATTCCCACGCTTGCAGTGAAGTGGACATTCAAATAGAGAATAGAGTTGTCAATATACATATTTTCAGATATTTAAAAACAGAAATTATAGCCGATGAAATCCGATTTGATCTATAAGTTGGAAGACAGACCACCATTCAAAGATGCCTTCTTCGCTGCCTTTCAACATTTGCTTGCCATATTTGTAGGGATTATTACTCCTCCGTTGATTGTGGCCAATGCTTTGCAGCTCGATATGCAACATACCAGCTTTCTTATTTCGATGTCTCTTTTCGCATCAGGAGTCGCCACGTTTATCCAATGCCGCCGTTTTGGTTTCTGTGGCTGCGGGTTGCTCTGTGTGCAAGGCACCAGCTTTTCATTTATCGGTCCGATTATAGCTACTGGTTTGGTAGGTGGATTACCTCTTATTTTCGGTTCGTGTATGGCTGCTGCTCCTGTAGAAATGATTGTGAGCCGAACATTCAAGTATTTACGCAAGATTATTACTCCCATCGTATCCGGCACCGTTGTGTTGCTCATCGGATTAAGCCTTATTAAAGTAGGGCTCATCTCTTGTGGCGGAGGTCATGCGGCTATCAAAGCAGGAACTTTTGGTAATTGGCAGAATCTGACGATTGCGGCAGTTGTTCTTTTAAGTATTTTGTTTTTCAATCGTTCCGGAAACAAATACCTCCGAATGAGTTCTATTATATTGGGACTGATATTGGGCTATCTCGTAGCTTTCTATTTTGGTAAGGTCGATACGTCCGGCTTGTCTACCTCCAATTTGCTTAGTTTCAACGTACCTATGCCATTCAAATATGGGATAAAGATTAGTTTCTCTTCGGTTATCGGATTGGGGTTGGTCTACCTCATTACAGCCATCGAGGCTACTGGAGACATCACTGCCAATTCCATGATTTCAGGGCTGCCTGTCGAGGGAGAAGAATACATGAAGAGAGTATCGGGCGGTGTCTTTTCCGACGGACTCAACTCTTTTATCTCCGGTATGTTCAATGCTTTCCCCAATTCCATCTTTGCTCAAAACAATGGCATTATTCAGCTCACGGGCGTTGCAAGCCGATATGTAGGTTACTATATCGCCGGTTTCTTGGTGCTGTTAGGACTGTTTCCCATCGTTGGTGCCGTATTTTCTATTATGCCCGATGCCGTGTTGGGTGGCGCTACTGTATTGATGTTCGGCACAGTGGCATCGGCCGGTATCCGTATTATCTCCTCTCAGCAGATAGGCCGCAAAGAGACACTTGTTATTTCTGTTAGTTTGGCATTAGGGCTGGGAGTCGAGTTAGTTCCGGATATTTTAGCGAATGCTCCTCAAGCTATTAAGACCATCTTTTCGTCGGGCATTACAACCGGTGGCTTGACAGCCATATTGTCCAATATGTTCATTCAGATCAAAGAAAAGGATTAAGAAGCTAGCCCTTTGTTATGATGTCGAAAGGCTCGGCTAAGGATGTATAAAAAAGAACACCCCTCGTTGCAACAAGTGCAACGAGGGGTATTCTTTTTTATAGCGTATCTTTGCTCTATCTTTATTCGATTGTCATTTCTTTAATCAGATTGTTGCATCCGCCCAGTTTGTCAAGGACAAAAAGAATGTATCTGATATCAACGCAGATACAGCGTTGCAGTTTATTATCGAAGTTTATATCGCCACTCAGCGATTCCCAGTTTCCGTCGAAAGCGGCGCCTATCAGTTGCCCTTTGCTATTCAACACCGGACTGCCCGAGTTACCGCCCGTTATGTCGTTGGTCGTCAAGAAAGCGACAGGCATTTCGCCGTTTGGCATGGCATAGTTGCCGAAGTCCTTCTTTTGGATGAGCTCCTTTAGTTTTGCAGGAACTACAAATTCCGGATCTTTCGGATTCTCTTTCTCCAGAATACCATCCGTAGTGGTATAGTAACGACACATTACTCCATCTTTTGGGTTGTACGATTTCACATTGCCGTATGTCAGGCGTATGGTGAAATTGGCATCGGGATAAGAAGGGGAGGGGAGTTTTATCTCGCATAGTCCGCGAATGTATTTCTTATGCAGCGAGTCCAGTACACTAGTATATTTATTATTGACCTCATTGTTCAAGAAATCTGACGAAAAAAGGAGAATCGAAGCCGCATATTGCAATCCCAGATCATTATCTAATGTCTCTACTGTTGGATTTTTAGCGAATGCTTCAAATGCTTTGCGGTTTGCCAAAATAGAAGAGTCAAACAGATCGTCTACATATTTATCGAAATCGTTATGATATTTTGATTCGATGATTTTGAAATAGTAGGGACGTTGATCGGTCGGAACCATTTGTGCATAGAGTGGCAACGTCGCTCTCATGATCTTTCTTTCTACTCTGTCATCATAGTCTTTGTTGTGAATGTAATCATAATCTCTAGCAAAGTCGATGATGTGTTTCTTTAGTGCTTTTATATCCTTTTCGGCAATATCCTTTCTCAATTCAACTAGGTCGTGCAGGCTAGTCGTAATCTTGTTGAATTGGCATCCGCGGTATACTTCGAAGAAAGTATTGCTGGCAAATCTGAAACTTTTCGATTCTTCAATGGCTTTGTCTATTCCCTCGATCACCCCTTGATATTCGGGCTTGTCTTTTGCAAAATCTTTAAATACTTTTTCCTCTTGCCTTTTGGTTTCTATCACATGGTTGTCTATTATGGCTTTGTTCATGCCGATAGAGTTCTTCCAGTAGTTGCTCGAACTGGCAAAGATATCGGCATACTGAATGCGGATGGTATCGTTGGTGCTCATTGCCTTCTTCAGTTCGCGCAACACCACGTCGCGAACCTTTATGCGTGGCACATTATCCGTTTCCATACAGTCTTTTACTTCTGCTGCTGTTAGATAGCGGCTCGTACTACCAGGAAATCCCATGATCATCGTATAGTCGCCTTCGTTCACACCTTTCAGAGAGATAGCAAGATGCTTCTTTGTCTGGAGTGGAATATTTTTCTCGTTATATTCGGTTGGTTCGCCTTTTTTGTCGGCATAGATACGAAACATCGAGAAGTCGCCCGTGTGGCGGGGCCACATCCAGTTGTCCGTTTCGCCGCCAAACTTGCCAATAGCCGATGGGGGAGCGGCTACCATCCTTACATCTCTGTATACTTTGTAATAGATCAAGTAGAAACTGTTGCCGGCATAGAAAGGCAACACTTCGGCTTCAATATATTTTTTATCTTTATACTCGCTTTTGTTCTTGTATTCCGTAGCCAGTTCTTCACAGTACGATCCCGATATCGATTCGGATTCACTTACTTTCTTGGCTCTAACATCGGCATTCACTCTATCGGTGACATCTACTATTTTGTCAACAAAACGAAATTGAAGTCCACTTACCGACAGTTCTTCTTTTCTATTCTTGGACCAGAAACCATTGGTCAGGTAGTCGTGATCTACAGAGCTCAGCGCTTGTATCGACTCATATCCACAGTGGTGGTTTGTCAGAATCAGACCTTCGCTCGAAATGATTTCACCCGTGCATCCTTCGCCGAATATGCCTACCGCATCTTTGAGCGATATACCGTTGGGATTGTAAATATCGGATGCTTCAAGCCTCAATCCGGCTTTTTTCATCATATCTATAGAGTGCTGCTCTTGCATGATCTGTAATAGCCACATGCCTTCGTCTGCACGAACAGATACGTTGACTCCGATTAGTAGTAGTAAAAGAAGAAACTTTGAATAACTTTTCATTTTTATTATTTATCATATATCTAAACGCTCACAAAAGTAGTTCATGGCGCTAGCAATAACAAATCAAATAAGTTATTAAAAGTTTAAAATAAAAAAGAGAGATGTAAAATATAACTACATCTCTCTTTTTTATTTTCAGACAAACGATCTATTATTCGATCGTCATTTCATTTATCAGGTTGTTGCATCCGCCCAGCTTGTCCACAATGAAAAGAATGTAGCGGATATCTACGCATATGCAGCGTTGCAGTTTATTGTTGAAGTTTATATCGCCACTCAGCGATTCCCAATTTCCGTCAAAGGCTGCTCCAATCAATTGTCCCTTGTTGTTCATCACCGGACTACCCGAGTTACCGCCCGTTATGTCGTTGGTGGTCAAGAAAGCTACTGGCATTTCGCCGTCGGACATGGCATAGCGGCCAAAGTCCTTGTTCTGGATCAGTTCTTTCAACTTGGCAGGAACTACAAATTCCTGATCGTTTGGATTCTCTTTCTCCAGTATACCGTCTGTGGTGGTGTAGTAACGATACATCACTCCATCTTTCGGGTTGTATGATTTCACGTTACCGTATGTCAGGCGCATCGTGAAGTTCGCGTCGGGATACGAAGGAGTCGGCAATTTCATTTCGCCCAATCCACGGATGTATTTTTTGTGCAACGAAGCCAATTCTGTACTATATTTATTGGCATTGGGCATGAGGTAGGTCATCGCAAATTTCGTAATCGAATAACCATATTCAAGTCCCGGATCTTCGTCCAGTGCTTTTATCGTCGGATCTTTGGCAAATGCTTCAAAGTTGCTGATATTTCCGAAAATGGAGCGATCGAACATGTCATCCACATACTTGTCGTAGTTACCGCCAAATTTTGTTTGAATGGTATTGAAAAAGTCGGGACGTTCTTCGGCCGGAATCATTTGAGCGTAGACGGGCAAGATGGCCTTTAGCAATTTGCGCTCCACTTGTTCGTTGAAGTCGTTGGTATGAATCTTGTCGTAGCCCTCTTTCAACATCTGAATACCTTTCTTAACGGTTTTCTTGTCGGCCAACAGCTTCTTCACTTCTTCTCTACCGTATGCGGCAGAAGTGATGTGGTTAAACTGGCTGCCTCTATTTATTTCGGAGAAAGTAGTAGCGCAGTAATTGAATTTCTTCGTTTGCTCAATCACTTTGTCAATTCCTTCAATCACCCCTTGGTATTCGGGTTTGTCTTTTGCAAATTCGATGAAAGCCTTTTCTTGTTCTTTTTTCGTGTCGAGCACTTTATTGTCAACAATGGCCTTGTTCATGCCGATAGAGTTCTTCCAGTAGTTGCTCGAGCTTGCAAAGATACTTGCATACTGAATGCGTACGGCATCACTGGCAGCCATCTCTTTTTTCAGCACATCGAGCACGGCGGTACGCACTTTGATGCGCGGTTCATTCTCGTCATTCATTCTGCCTTCCACTTCCGATGCTGTAAGATAGCGGCTTGTACGTCCGGGAAATCCCATGACCATGGCATAGTCGCCTTCTTTAATTCCTTGTAGCGAGATAGTCAGATGCTTTTTCGTCTTGAGCGGCACATTCTTTTTGCTGTACTCTGCCGGTTCACCATTTTTATCGGCATAGATTCTGAACATCGAGAAGTCGCCCGTATGGCGTGGCCACATCCAGTTGTCAGTTTCGCCGCCAAATTTACCTACCGACGATGGGGGAGCAGCTACCATGCGTACGTCGCTATATACTTTATAATAAATCAGGTAGAAGCTGTTGCCGGCATAGAAAGGCAACACTTCGGCTTCAATATATTTTTTATCCTTGTATGGGCTATTATCCATTTGGCTTTTTGCCAATGTCACGCAATAGTTCTGAGTGCACGACTCTGCTTCTGTAATTTTGCCAGCCTTGATGTCGGCATTTACAAGTTCGGTCACGTCGACTATTTTGTCTACGAAACGAAATTTGAGTCCCGGGGTCGGAAGTTCTTCACTGCGCGATTTCGACCAGAAACCGTTGGTCAGGTAGTCATGTTCTACCGAACTGTGTTGTTGAATCGCGCCATAGCCGCAGTGATGATTTGTCAGAATCAGACCGTCGCCCGAAATGATTTCGCCGGTACATCCGGCTCCAAAGATACCGACAGCATCTTTGAGCGAAACACCATTTGGATTGTAAATGTCAGTTGCGTCAAGATTAAGTCCGGCTTTTTTCATCAAATCGATGGAATGTTGCTCTTGCATGATTTGTAGTAACCACATGCCTTCGTCGGCGTGGCCGACTGTCGATACACAAAGTAACGATAATAAAAATAGGTATTTGAATTGTTTTTTCATAAAAATGTATTTATCATATATGCGGGCAAAGATACAACAAGAAATTGAAAAACTAAAGAGGGTCTACTGAATAATAATATTAAATGTCATTATTTTATAGGTCTTAAATGAATCATAATAATAGGATTAAATAGTAGAAGAAGCATAAAATTTGGAAATTATTATTGGCAACATTCTGTTTGAAAATATTTATTTCTGACTTATAACTAACTTGCTATTGTGTATAATGGATAATCGTAAAAAAGTCCTCGGTGAACTATATATCAGTTCCGAGGACTTTTTCTATATTTGTTAATGTTGATTTAATCTATCTCACGATATTTAAAAAGACTTTCGTTTTCTTTTCGTCGAACTTCGCCTGTGCTTTGAGCAGTTCATTAAGGTTGGCGAAATTCTTGCGGAAGAGTTCAATCCGTTGCTTGAATTCGTTAGGATAATAAGTAAGAGCCATATCTGTAGATTCCATGGAACCGATTTCTTCCGACCAAATAATGCCGGCATATATTTGTTTGCAAGCATCTACAGCCTGACGTATATGTTTCATATCGGCTAATAACCCGTCGCTCACATCGGGAGCATCTGCCGGATAAGTTATCTTCACTATTTTGGCAATCGCACAGTTTGTTTCTGAAATATTTATTGTCAGAGCTAGGTTCTTGCCATCGTATGTAAAATTTGTTTTTACTCCATTCACTGTAACTATTTCGGGAATACCCGAGGCCAATACTTTGACTTTGAACTGACGGGTAGCAGGCATTTCTTTGTATGAGCCCTTACGAGCGCTAATAGTTACTGTTAAGTCTCTGTCGTTGCGTACAGAAATGAGATCTGTACGAGCATACTTAGTAGCATAATCCTTATCGTTACCATTGTCTTCGTACATACTGAACGACCCCTTCTGCCCAGGAAAGACATTGACTACAATAGTATCGTCGTTGCTACTTAGATTTTTCACATTGTCGCCATAGAATGGAAGCACTGAGCCTGCCTTGATATATACAGGATATTCGTCGATGGCAAATCTGCGCTCTACAGTCTGTCCGCCTTTGAGCATAGTTCCAGTTTTCCATTCATACCAGTTGTTGCCTGCGGGTAGCCATACCTTGACTGTTGTTTTACCCTCTTTGGTAGGTGCTCCAATAGGACAAACAAGTACGTTGTCGCCAAACATATATTCGTTCTTAAAATCATAGGCCTCCTGATCATCAGGATAATCGTAATACATAGGGCGACATAACGAGAGAGCTTCATCGTAAGTTTTGCGAGCCATGGTATAGATATATGGAACCATCTCGTAGCGCTGGAGAATAGCATCGCGTATCACCGAGAAATACTTATGATTGAAATTCCAAGGCTCTTTTTTGATATAAGGATTCTTGTTGGAATGTGTGCGTAAAATGGGATTTAGTGCGCCAAACTGTATCCAACGCGCATAAAGTTCGGGGTCGAGATTTGCCAGAGGTCCGTAGTGTCCACCTATGTCGTGGCTCCAGTAACCATAAAGTACATTGGAAGAAGTAGCGTTGAAATATGGTTGGTAGGCTAGAGAAGCCCAGGTGATATATGTGTCGCCTGAGAAGCCGATCTGATACCTATGATTGCCTAGCCCCCCCCAACGATGATATAATAATGGACGAGTATCGCCATGTAGCTCCATATTCGAGAAAAATACATAGTTAAGCCACCATATATTGTTCAACTCTTTGAATTTCTTATCGTTCATCCACTGCTGCCAATCGAGCCACCAAAAGTCGATACCTTTTTTTTCCATTGGTTTAAGAATGGTGTTGAGCCATCCGCTCATAAACTTTTTATTCGAGCCCTCATATGCAATGACAGTTGTAGTATCGGGGGCATTCATCCACTTTTTCATGGAAGGGAAATTGTCTTCGTATGAAGCGATACCTTCGGCAGGATGCAAATTGAGAGTGATTTGTAGATTATCTTTTTTTAGGTCACTTAGCAATTTTTCAGGATTGGGGAATAGGCGTCTGTTCCAGGTATAACCTGTCCAGCTACCTTTACCAGATTCGGTGTAGTGCCAATCCATATCAATGACAAGCACATCAAGCGGAATATTGTAAGTATGGAAATCGTTGACGAGTTGACGCAGTTCATTGTCGGTGTAGCACCAGTAGCGTGACCACCAATAACCGAAAGCATAGCGTGGAGGCAATGGCACTTTGCCGGAAAAGACAGTATAATCTTTCAGCGCTGACTTATAATTGTGTCCATAAGCCATAAAGTACCAGTCTTGGCTTTCTGTAGAGGGACGTTTCATCACCCATGGCCAATCGCTTTTGTCGAAAAGACAACTTTGAGAATCATCGATAAATGTCCATCCATCGGTAGATATGAGTCCGTCATCGAGTTTCATTCTCTTCTTAGTATAGCAGCTCGAGTCTCCGTCAAATCTGTCGAGAGTACGATAGGTGCCTTTCAGATTGCCGTTGTTTTTCTGTCCAGGTTTCCAAGAGAAAGGAATGATGTTCTCGCTTTTGGAAGAGGAAATATATAGATTCTTGGCGGAAAACTTACCTGTATTTTTTTTATATCGAAGAATCATTTTGGAAGTCTGAATTTCGACAGTTTTACCAGTATTTTTCAGCTTATAATTCACTTTCGGATAATCGCGGTTGATGGCGACAAACGAATTATTATCCACAAATTGTCCGTTGGAATTCCATTCCATGCGTATGGTCCCATCAGTAATCACTGTGAAACGAACATTTTGATCATAATAAGCTACACTTGCTTTTTTTTGCTGTGCTCCAATAGGAGCAACAGCAAAAAGAGAACAAGTAACGGCGTATAACAATAGTTTTAAACGTTGTAAAGTCATTTTTTTGAATTCTATTCTAATTTAACAATTATTTCGGGGCAAACAGAATGAAACTTTGTGAACGGCCACCGGTACCACCTTTATAAGCACCTGTCGTAGTATTATATAGAGAAGCTGTACGAACTGTACAAATCTTGTTTAAATAAGCAAAAGCACCATCACCATAGTTGAGTTGCATGACCTCTTTACAACCGAAATTGCGCAAGATAGTGGCAACCTGTTTCATCGTAAGCCCAGTAGTAGTATACACACCTTCACAACTATAAATATAGATTTTGCTATTGTCCGTAAGTCCGATGAGCAAACGCCCCTTGCAGGCGTCGTCATCCGAAGCTTCCCAGCGCCCATCGTTGGCGGTAAGCGTAGTATATTCGGAATACATCATGCCCTTATGAACGAGTAGTGAGTAGCCGCTTACAGCGCTTGTTACATTCCATATAGAGCTTGTACGGTCGGATACAGTAGCCGGATCGTCGGAACCATAAATAATACCATCTTTCACTTCTGCATATTTAATATTGATCTTACCATCGGCTGTTATACCGAGAGTTGGTGGACAAGTATAATTAGGCTCTTGGAAGATAACACCCTGTTGTTTTACCATCAGGGATTTTACATAAGTAGGACTTTCCCATCCATAGATACCAGACATTATGAGTGGCCATGTCGGATTGGCATTAGAAACCGTTACAATACGCGATGCCGTACTGATAGAATTACCGGTATTCCCCGATCCTTGTATATACATCTTAACATCATCTTGATCGAACACCAAGATATTTGCTATAGCGCCAGATACTCCAGCCGAGGTGATGGTCTTGTAAGCCTTTATCCAAGTAGAACCATCTGTAATGAAGCTGCTGGTTATGTCACTCCAATCGGTATCATACTGGCAGGTAGCTTCGTTAGCATTGGCAGCAATGATTTTGTAGTCAACTTCCTCAATACCGTTGTTCATACGGATAGTAGGAGTAGACGATAAGTCCATGTTAGCTACAGATGAAGTTGGAGTTACTATTGAGGCGCCTTTGTGTATATTGAAAGTAACAGTGGCATTGGTGATATCCGTCTCATTGGTAAACTGCATGTAAATTTTGTGATTTTTTTCATCGATGATAGCACTGCATGTGCCGTTACCATCTTTGGCAGTAACACTCGTAAGTACTGTATCGACAGGCTGAGCTGCAGTGATGTTGTATATTACATCTTGCACCCCATCATTCACGGTGATAGGATATGTTTCATCCCCCGTGAGGTCGAGGATAGCGATAGTATTTGCAGGAGATACCATTTTGGCACCTTTTGCCAGATTGAAAGTTACATAAGAATTGGTAAGGTCTTTCTTTGTGCGGAAAGGAATCCAGATGGTGTGTGCCTTATCATTTATTGTCGCATCACTGAGGTTGTTTCCGTCTTCGGCTGTGATAGTAAGAAATGGAGAGGAAAGGGCTGTAGCGTCACCATCCGAATCTTTATCACTACACGAAAACAGCAGCATAGTCACGAGTGCAAACAAGCTGAATAATTTAAAATTCGTTTTCATATTTTTCTACGTCTTTTATCAGTTTATCTTTACGTTGGCCATTACAGGAAAATGGTCGGATGCTACCCTGCCATAGGTAATATCATCATTGATAGTCTTAAAGCTATTTACTGTGATACCACTTGTCACCCAGATATAGTCTATACGATTAGGTGAATCTTCCAGTGTCAGGTTGTAAGCATTATATGTCCAAAATGTTCCGGTAGGAGCTGTTTTGGTACATACATAAGCATCGTTCAGCAAGCCGTCTTCCCTGAGTATATTCATAGGCTCGGCGTCGGGCAAAGAGTTGAGGTCGCCCGTACAGAATGTCGGATAATTGCCTGCAATCGATTTAATCTTTTCGAGTAACAGTTTGGCCGATTCGCGACGAGCAATAGTGGCGCTATTATCAAAATGAGAATTGAATACATAAAATGTCTTTTGTGTTCGGCGATCACGAAACTTACCCCAAGAACAGATACGATAAATTGTCGCATCCCATCCTTTCGAAGGTTCATTGGGAGTCTCGGAGAACCAGAAATCACCCTTGTCGAGTAAAATAAAACGGGCTTTCTTGTAGAAAATGGCCGAATGTTCGCCCGAAAGTGCACCATCGCTTCGTCCTACACCTATATAAGCGTAGGTAGATAATGTGCAAATATAATCCAACTGTGATATGACACCCTCTTCTGTTCCGAAAATATCGAAGTTATTGGTACGAATGTTTTCGAGCAGATAAACTTTACGTATGTCCCAAGCTCTACCACCGGTATCAGCTGATGTAAGATATCGGATGTTATAGTTTGCTATTTTTATCGTTTCATAGTCGGACACAAAAGTTGTGTCACTATCGTCGATACTATGATCGGTATAATACTTACCGTTGTCACCACACGAAAAGAGAAATAGCAAAGCGCTGAATAGTAATATATATATTTTCATTTTCTGTATTTTTTATTATTACCAACCATAATTTTGCACTAAATTGGTATTGTTGTCCATGTAGGTTTGAGGTATAGGCCATAGATTGAACTTCTCTTCCACCTTACGAGTCATATAAGTCACACGTTTGTAGAAATCTTCGGTAGTAGTCGAAGAAGTATTCATACCATAAATTGGAGTATTAAATACATCAGTCGAAATCTTCCAGCGACGTATATCATTGTACCGCATGTCACCTTCGGCGCCGAATTCTACGCGGCGTTCCTTGCGGATAGCTATGCGCATATCGTCTTGATTGGCAGGTGCTTGTACTTGAGTACGCTGAGCAATCTTAGTAGCATCGCTGCCATAGATAGGAATGCCTGCACGTTCGCGAATCAGATTCACATACTTCAGAATCTCAGTTTTGTTATTGTCGAAACTCACCTCATTCAGTGCTTCAGCATAATTCAAATAGAATTCTCCCAAGCGAAGCAATATTTTAGGTTGATAAGGCACACTGCTATTTTTCACATCGGCAGCAGGGTTTATGCCTTTGCGAATCTGAATGCCGCAAACAGGTGAGTCGTGTGTAGGACCTCCGTCTAAACCACCGTTATAATATTGTGTATAACGTTTAGCCTTTGGAATATACTCGTTATTGTACCAGAGGCTGATATAGAAACGAGGTTCGCGGTTAGCATACATATTATATACCCCAGCTTCGGTGATAACACCTGCAATACCGCTCGATGAAGCTAAGTTGTAGGCTGTATTCGAATAAGAGATGGGTGTTGAGGTGAAACCACTTTCTGTATAACCCGAAGAAGCATTGATGACAGGAGAGCCATCCGAATTATAGCCTGTTATAGGCGATAGACCGTTCTTCATGAAATAGCTGTCACATAGGTTTTGTGTAGCACCAAAATAACCGCCTGATCCACTGAATCCACGAGGATTTCCAATCCCGTTGTACCAAGATGTATAGGAAGAACCGGAATACACGAAGATAAGCTCCTTGTTGGTGCTATAGTTGATGAACAAATTCTGATATGATAAAAATGGGTCGATGGCCGTTGTTTTGTTATAATACTCCTTGTAGAGATTGTATACACCGGTCTCAGCCAAATCAAGTAGCTCGCGAGTAGCCGAAGCAGCCTTCTGCCATTTCGTAGCGTCGTAGATAGCAGGAAATAATGCTGTTCCGTCAGGATTTTTGATATTGGCGAAGTTAGAGTTGCCATTGAATAATGGACTGGCAGCAAAGAGCCATAAGCGGGCTTTCAAAGCAAGACAAACACCTTTTGTAGGACGTCCTGTCATAGTACTGGCATCGGTATATTCTGCCGGTAGACTCGCAGCTAGTTCAGTAAATTCATTATCGAGCCAAGTAACGATATCTTCGTAAGGAGTACGCGGTAACATAAGCTCTTCGGTAGAAGCATCGCTGGGGAGTTCGGAAGTAACCAATGGAAATGGGCCATAGAGTTCGAGCATCCGTTCATAATAATAGGCGATGAGGAAACGAGCCTCGTTTTTCATCTGTGTGACGTCCTCTTCGGTAAGGCCTTGTGAAGGGAGTGCCTTCACATTGTTCTGAAAGATATAAGCTGAGCGTACTTTCTGGTATGTATTAAGCCATAAATTTGAAGACGACTGCAGGGCATAACCAGCATACATACTACCATTATTGTAGGCTACGATACGTGCCCAATTGGTGAATGACCCCATTGCGATAGCTATTTGCGCATCATCCGAGATAAAAGGGAAACCCCAGTCGCGAATGTACGTTAAAAATGGATCGGGCATATAATTGTAGATAGCTGATAGCCATCCGCGTGTACGCTTGATGTCATTGAAGACCATCTTTTGTGTCAAACGGTCATCGGGTTCCATATCCAGATATCTATTGCATCCACTGGTTAGGAATATCATACCAAACAGAAATATATTAAATAATACTTTTTTCATTGTTTCGTGTCAATTAAAATGTTACTTCTACTCCAACAGAATATACTTTCATTAATGGATAGGAAAATCCGTCCTGTGAGCCGATTTCAGGATCCCACATATTAAATTTGGCCCAAGTAAAAAGGTTGTTACCTCTGAAAAATATACGAGCATTGCGCATTCTAAGTGGCTTTTGCCAACTTTTCGGGAAAGTATATCCAATCTCCATATTCTTCAGACGAAGATAAGCTGCATCGCGTAGCCACCATGTAGAATAACGCATATTAGTACCGCTGACAGTATTTGAGAGACGGGGCCAGAATACATCCGAATTAGGATTCTCTCTAGTCCAACGATCGTCTACATTATTGTAAATATTACCGCGGGCTCCACCACCTGTACCAGGAATCAAGGTGCTTCCAGAGAGCATGTTTGAGAAGTCGTCGGCTCCTTGGAAGAACATACCCAGATCAAGATTCTTATATTTCACATTGAATCCGAAACCATATATAACTTGAGGGACAGATGGTTTTCCGATATATGTACGGTCATATGAGTCGATCCTATTATCGTTGTTCAAGTCTTTATATTTAATATCACCTGGATGTACAGTGCCATAAATTGAAGGAGGAACACCGTTTGCTAATGTTCCGCTTTCCGGATCAGAAAAGTCGGAGTTGCGATATAAGCGCTCGGCGATAAGCCCGAGATAGCTATACATAGGCTTCCCTGTTTGTGCTAGCGTTGTTGTTTTATATGCTGGAGATTCATCATATTCGAGCACTTTGTTTTTGGCGTAAGTATAGTTGGCGCGAATAGAAATTGTAAGGTTCTTGTTGAAGCGCTTAGTTGCTTCGAGGGAACAGTCGAAACCTTGATTTCTCACCTTTCCGAAGTTGGCATAAGGCATTACATTGTATCCAGCGGTTTCGGGAATCGTTTTACGTTGCATAAAGATATCTTTACGTGTCTCGCAGAAGTAGTCGAATTGGAGATTAATCCAATTCAAAAATCCAAGTTCCAGACCGATATCGGTTTTTGTAGAAGTTTCCCAAGTGAGGTTTGGAATACCGAAATCTCCTTCCTGATAACCGGTCTCGTATACGTTACCTGTTGTACCAAAATAAGAACCCGTCACATTATCGATTGTTGACAAATATCCAAAGCGACGACTAGAGCTGATGTTATCGTTACCTACCTTACCCCAAGAACCTCTGAGTTTGAGTTTAGAGAGCACATTGATATAAGATTGCATGAATTTTTCATTTGTTGCTACCCAACCGAGAGCAAATGAAGGAAAGAATCCAAAGCGGTAGCCACGCTTGAAGTTTTCAGAACCATTGTAACCGAAGTTGAACTCAGTAAAATAACGGTCATCATAGTTATAAGCTACACGCCCCGCCATGCCTGCATCACGATAAGGTAATGCCAATTCAGAATCTTGCGTATTGCCATTATAATAGTCGCGAATGCTCGATGTAAAAAGTCCTTCTACCGTATGTTTTCCGAATGTACGATTATAGTTTAAACGAGTTTCGAAATACATGGTACGGTTGCCTGCAGAGCTCTGTGAAAACGAGAGGAATTCCTGACCTTCAGACACTTGCGTGGTAATCAATTTACCGGTAGCATCACGTCCAGTAGCATAATAATAAGAGGGAGATTTGCTGCGTACCGCATTGTTAAACTGGTAAGCATCAAAAGAGAATAATGCTTTAAGTTTCAATCCTTGTAGAGGTTTCCACAGCTTGCCTATATCTTGAATAGCACTAACTGTCGATTCAAAACTATTCTGATAAATACGTCTATAACCGCTCTGTGTTGCAGCAGCCCAAGGGTTGTAGCGGCTTTCAATAATAGGGAACTGTCCGTTCGAATAGACTGCTGGGTAAGAAATAGGAGGAGTATCCAAACATTCAGAGAATACAGTGGAAATATTGGTAGCTGACCGACCTATATTAGTAATGTAACCGCCGATGCCTACATTGACTATCGTGGAGGGAGTGATATTGATATCTACATTACTACGTACGTTGTATTTGTACATTTTATCAGTAGAGTCGTAAGATACATTCTTATCAGTAGCCATCATACCGTGTTCACCCATGAAAGCGACGATAAGGCTATATCTCAATCTTTCGGAACCACCGTTGATATCTAAACAGGCGTGCATCTGTGGAGCTGTTTTGGTTGTTACCAAATCAATCCAGTCTACATCCGGATACAAATCTTCGTCTAAATGATTTCTTGTCTTTTGAATAGCTGCTTCAGAATGGGTCGGATTGCTTCCAGACAAGATATTGGCGGCGTTCATTACTTCCATATATTTGGCACCGTTTACAAATTTAGGCATTTGTGTCGGAGTAGTAATGCCGTAGTCAGCTTTTACAGTGATAACAGGCTTACCTATCTTACCTTTTTTTGTTTCAATCAGAATGACGCCGTTGGCACCGCGTACTCCGTAGACCGCTGTGGCTGTAGCATCTTTCAATACGGAAAATGATTCGATTTCTTCGGCAGAAATATTTACCAGTGAGCGCTCTACACCGTCGACCAATATAAGAGGGGTCTTATTGGTACCGAACGTACTGACACCACGAATCCAGAAGTCTGATGAGTCTTCACCAGGTTCGCCACTTCTTTGTACGGCGATGACACCCGCAATCTGTCCGGCAAGGGCATTAGAAACTGAACGGCTCTGATCAGAAATTAATGTCGAAGGCTTTATTGTAGAGATAGCACCGATGACACTCTGGCGCTTCTGTTGAGAATAACCCACAACGACAACTTCGTCCAAGCCTTGGGTATCAGTCTGCATATTGACTACTAGATTTTTGTCATTGTTCGCCTTTATTATTTTCTCTTTATAACCTACATAAGTAAATTTCAACATAGAATTGGTCGAAGCTACATTATATAATGTAAAGCGACCGTTTACATCGGTAGCGACCATGTTATTGGTGCCCACTTCTTGAATGGTCACGCCAATCATAGTTTCACCCTTCTCGTCGAGAACTTGCCCCGCTATTTTGAGTGTAGCTTTGGATTGCTGTTTGTGGTCTTGCTGAGTGTGTGACTTCGAAATAGTAACTTGGCGGTTGTTTACGAAATAGCTCAATTGAGTGCCCTTCAGTAAATCACTCATCAATTCATTGATCGTAGCATTTTTTACGTTCACATTCACTTTTGCCCGCAAGTTGCTCTTGATGGCATCAGAGAATAAAAAGACGTAATCACTGCTATTTTCCACATTCTTCAAAGCATCAATTATTGTTGTGTTTGATAACTTTAAAGATAATTGTTTCGCTTTCGAGCCAGTTTGAGCCTGATTCACAGGACAAACAATCAGCAGGAAAGCAATCAGTAGAAGAGTTCGGTAACTCTCAAATGTTTGCGTTAATAACTTGCTTTTTTTTCTCATTTTATGGTTAAGGTTTTAGAATGATTCTGATATTGTTGTTAGTTCTGATATATTTTATATTGAATATGCTTGATAATGATGTCATGATCTTATCTACATCGTCGAACAGCACCAATTTACCCGAGCAACGTTGTCTTGCTGCTTTATGGTCCCACTGTATATCTACATTATAATGACGCGACAAGCGCAAGAATATATCATCTAGACTCACGCCTGAAAGCTGTAGATATCCATCCTTCCAACAGATGTAGTCGTCGGCGACTATATTATCCACGGTCCATCGTCCATTGCTGACCGTAGCCATTTCGTTTGGGATCATATTAATAAGATATTTCTTATCACGGCTTGTTAATTGTACGCCACCTTCAGCTAGCACTACTGACATATTCGAATCTCCTTTGTAGGCTATCACATTAAAGCGAGTCCCCGTTACACGAACATCAAATGTTGACGTGTGTACAATAAATGGTTTGGCTATATTCTTCGCTACAGCCATATAAGCTTCACCATTGAGGTTTACAACACGATTCGTCCCTATGAACCGAGTAGGGAAAACGAAGCTTGTTCCAGAATTAATCCAAACTTTTGTTCCGTCATCCAAGGTAATGGTCGAACATTTGCCTTTCGGTGTATAAAGTTTGTTCAGCTTTAAATGAGAATCGGTAAGATAAGTATATGTCTTACCGCTCTTTTTCTCTACAACAATTGCTTCAGTGCCTTTTAGCTGTATATCGACATCTTGTGCAAAAACATATCTTCTTGAACCAAGTATCAACTGGATGTCTGTCGATTCTGGAAGTAATTTCGCCATTGCCGATAAAGAATAAGAAGGTTCGGAAGTCGCAGATTGCCACAGATACACACCGACGCCCGAAAAAATCAATATAGCGATAGTAGCAGCTATCGAATAAAGCAACAGTTTCAACGAACGCACATGCCGCGCATGGTAGCGCTCTTTAATTCTATAAAGTAGTTGCTCAACTTCTTTGTCGTTCAAGTGTTTTTCCTGCTGAATAGCACGTACCACACGTTCCTCATTAAGCAAATCGTCTAGCGAATATTGACTTATATTTTTCATTTAACAACTTTTTAAGGTACTATAATAAAGACCCTTTTTATAAAAAGACACTAAAACAAAAATATGTCATCAATATTTTTAAAAAAAAGAAAAAATAGAGGGAAATGAATGTAAATAAAAAAATATTAGATAGAAAAGAAAAGAAGTAAAACTTCGGCATCTACATTTCTCATGTGGTCTATTGCTCTCGATATTAGATTGCGAGCAGAGGGTACAGACATGTCGAGCATCTGCGCAATTTCTTCATAAGGTAATTCGTAGATATAACGAAGAAATACCGCTTCGCGCTGTCTGCTAGTAAGTGAAGCGAGCAGCAGGTTCAACCGCGAAGTCATACTGGCGCGTTCTTCTTCGTCGATAATTGTTTCGAGCGCATTCACTTCGCCCGAAAAATCGTGGATTGCACCATCTAGCTCGGCAGTAGGTTTACTATCGCGCAGAGCGTTCTGCCAGCGATTTTTCAGCGCACGGAACAAATAAGCCCTCACATTACTTACATTATTCAGAAAGTTTGAATTGCACAAAAGTTTGTAGAAAATATCTTGGATATAATCTTTCAGTTCTTCCGACTCGAGTCCTAGGCGTAACCCGTAAGAATAGAGTTGCTGCACATTTGTTCGATAAATATTATCGTACACAGCATCGTTATTATTGAGAAAATCTTGGGTCAACTCTTGATCATTCATCATCGTTTATTAATCTCTTCTGTAAGATTAAACATCGCAAAAGTAATTAAAAATATATTCATAGTCTTTTTTTACGATTAAAAATAACTCTAAAGTTATATTAATAACGTTTATTTTTAATAGTGAAAGCCCCTGTATGGGTGTCCTTAATCGTATAAAAATATTTTTATACGATTAAGAGTCTGTTTAAAATGAGGTGAAATCTTTTTTTTAGAGGTTTCCGTATCAGTCGTATAGTTACTTTCTTAGATGTGACTAAACCAAAAGGAAAATGTATCAAAAACATATTTAACGTAAACCGAGTGGCAAAAGTATTGAACCTGCAAGAAAGAATGCAGAAACATGATTTACGCTAGATATGGAATGCCATTTTTTATTTGGTAAAGACAAGTTGTAAATGGCGTATGCTACTATAAGATTATTATTTAACAACTTTAAACAATCAATAAATATTGAATATATACATGAAATGGCGGTTCTTATGTATGAATTGTATCACTTACTGACTTTGTATTAAGAATATTATCTTTAGACTATTCGGTATGATTCAAAAATAAATTTTATCATATATGAGGGCAAAGATATAACAAGAAATTGAAAAACTAAATAAAATGAAAGAGGATTGTTGTGTATTAGTGGTCTATACCGTAATACTCTATTTCACAATTGCTCATTTTTATTGAATTCGCTTGCAAAGAGAAATCTTTATTGCTTTTTCAATGTGCTAAATCTCTTCTGTAAATAGTCTTTTACATGCTATTTATTAAAAGGCACACTTGTCATCAATCCATTTCCAAATAATGTATTCCATTTCTACGTATTTGATTGTGTTAATGCTCGATGCTTAAATAGATAGCTTCACTGCATGATAAAAACAGAACATTTTATGCCCCAAATTGACTCTCAAATTTAAAAAGTCCTTTTTTTACACTCTACAAATGCAACAATATCCTTAACTTTGGGCAAATGAATATGCTTGAAGTCATACATCCCTCTGCATTACTTGCTCCTTACGTGAAGCAGTATTGGTTTTTACGGCTCGAAAACGTTGAGCTAAACTCACAACGTTTTTTGCCTAATGGCAGCACAATGCTTACATTTCAGCGAGAGGAATATCATTCATATATTGAAAATGGATTATTGCAGGATTCAAGTTTATCGGGACAATACAACAGTCCCGTGAATATGATTTATTCGGGTACTATTGATTTGATTTCAATTGTTTTCCAACCGATTGGAGCAAAAATATTTTTCCAAATACCTATGAATGAGTTGAATAATCGAAATATTCCAATCGAGATGTTATGCGACTCTCAAATAATGGAATTGGAAAAATCTCTAAAAGAAACAACTAACAAAGAAATATGTATTAGATTAATCGAAAATTTTTTATTGAAACGTATTTGCCAATTCGAAAATCCGAATCACAACCGGTTAAATGCCATTATTGATTCAATTCAACAAGGACAATACGATATTTCTATACTTGCACAAACAGCTTGCCTTGGCTATAAACAATTCAAACGACTTTTTGCAGAACATATCGGAATTAATCCGAAAGATTTTATACGGGTCACCCGTTTTCAAAAAGCAATTCACATACTACAAACTCAGCCTCAAATCACTTTGACAAATTTATCAGATAATTGTGGTTATTACGACAAATCACATTTCATCAAAGAACTCAAAGAATATTCAGGCTATAGTCCCAAAGCATTTTTAAATCTTTGCGACCCGTATTCAGATTATTATTCTCTATTCAGATCAACTTTTCTGGATACAAAATATTCTTAAACTTATTTGATATGAAAATTTTAATTTATGGAGCGGGCATTATCGGAAGTACCTATGGATGGCAATTATCAAAGGTGGGGCATGATATTACGATCTTAGTCAGGCAAGGCAAAAAGCAACAAATAGATGAATACGGAATTAATATCCATTGTTCCGATTTCAGAAACGGTCAAAAGAAAATTGATCAAGTTGTTTTCAGACCCAAAGTAATTGAAGAGCTGACCTTCGGAAACGATTTTGAATATATAATCATACCAATCAACAGCCTTCATTTGAAAGAAATATTACCTGTACTAGCAAAATCGGCAGGAAAAGCCCATATTCTGTTCTTTCAAAATATATGGGATGATTTTGATGAAATAGCAAAATATCTTTCATCCGAACAATATTTTTTTGGCTTTCCTTTCATGGTTGGAGGTGGCAAGGATAATAAAAGTATTTACAGTGCCATATCAGGTTTAAAGCAATCGACCACCCCACTGGGAGAATTGAATGGAGAAGTTACTCTGCGCATTCAAAAATTGGCCAAAGTATTTGAAGAAGCAAACCTTAGACCAAAAATATCTCAGCAAATTAAAGTTTGGCTTATTACTCATTATGCAGTCGCTGGGGCTTTATCGGCAGGAATCATGAAGGCAGGAAACGGTAAGACATTTGCTCAAGACTCCGACATTATTAGAGCAACAATAAAGGCAATTAGGGAGGGATTCAATGTTTGTTCGAGTATGGGAATCAATCCTAAAGCAGGGAAAGAAAATAAACCATATTATTTCCCCTTGTTTTTTATAATTCCTATTCTTAAGAAAATATATGGTAGCGAATCGCTGTGTATGATGTTCGATGGCCATACAAAACATGCTCCAGATGAAATAAAAAAGATGCTTGAAGATATAATAGAGTACGGAGAAAATAATAAAATTAAAATGCCATTTCTAAAAAGATTGCAAAAAGATATCACATAATTTTCTATCTAGCTCTAATAAAAATATTCGACATAATTACAAGTATAGCCATTTCATTATCATCGACTTAAATTCGGAACAGATATAATTTAAAACACCTTCTTCTTAGTCTTGCCTCTATTATTTGATTGCGTTGGTACTCAGTATCCAAACGGAGGGCTTCGTAGTTGGGCAGAGGCGGATACTATTCTTTGAACGATGCTCTATGCCTCATTTTTCGAAGCGATTGCCTCAATAGTTGTCCGAAAAAAAGATGACAGGCAAGTAGTAGGGGACAGATACATTTGTCAACTGTTGATGGAGTAAAGCATGCAACATGCTGATACACAGCTATAAATTCGTATGGACGAAAATATATTTTCATAAGGACGAATTTTCATTTTCATAAGGACAAACTTTTATTTTCGTCCTTATCATTTTTTGAGGATGCAGATAATGCTTGCACGGCAGGATAAGAGATGATGAAGAATGCCTTTATTTTAGTTGCAATTTGTTGCAATGTTTTACTATGTATCGGGGTGCTCGGGGTGCATTTCTTTAGAGACTTTTTGTGTTTTTTTACTTTGTCAATATTTAGTACTATCATTATGATAGTATGATATTATCCTTTATATTTACAAATAAAAAAAGTAATAATTCCCTATAGAAAAAGCACCCCGAGCACCCCGATTCAAAGAAGTAAATCCAACTTATAATATACTGTAGGGTCTTTTTGCGAAAATGAAGAAAAATCACTTTTTCCATTCATTTTTTAATTATTGGGGTCTCCTGAAAAATCACTTTGCTACTGAAATAGGCTGCTAGTATAAGTAGTGTCAGTTGTTGACGGCAATACTAGGAATTAAGGCAAAATTGGAAAAGCAGAAAAAAAGCTCATTTTCTTGCTTTTTCAAGAAAATGGGTGGGTAAAATGACTTTTTTCGCTAGAATAGGATCAAGTCATTTTATGTTGTGAAATTTCCTCTATTGTACGATATAAATAGTCATTGTATATTTGCTTGGTTTTTTGATTTTCATTCTTCTGTACAGATTAAATCTTCATTTCTTGTACAGACAAAGAAGCCTTCGGACTTGGATCTGGATTGGGCGTATTTCCATGGTTTGTTTCTCGATTTAGCCCGCTAAACCTTCGAAACAAATCCAATAAATTTGCTCAAAATAGTCTCAAAATACTTTCGATGAAAAATTAAAACTGCTTCTAAAAATACTGCTCTACGGCAAAGCGGAACTGATCTATGAATATTTGTTTAAATGCACTGATGTTGTTCTGCTCATAAAAGAGAAGCATCGCCTTTTTATAATCAATAGAATCTACTGAACGAAATGAAATAGGACAATATTTGTTAGCTATAAGAATAGCGTTGCTAGTGATACGAGCAGTTCGCTTGTTACCGTCTTCGAAAGGCTGAATATACGAAATGAGCACTAATGCCAACAGGGCTTTTTCGAAGATATTGTCTTTTCCATTAATCAGCTTGCAGGTGTCATGCAAAGCCTCGCGAATTTGAAATTCATTATCTATGGGGCGATAATTGGTGCCGGTGATACCGACACGGCGGGTGCGAATGTTCCTTGCTACCCCCATGTCCTTTATCAGCAGGCTATGGATATCTTCTATTTGCGATATGGTAAGAGGTGTAAGATAATCGGGCTCTTGTAGAATGAACTTCAAAGCTTCCTTATGATTGAGTAGCATAAGGGCTTCTTCATGTGTTTTCCCCTTTGCCTCCTGACTTTCCTTTAGCAGACGTTCTGTTTCTAGCAGACTATATGTGTTGCCCTCTATTTGTGACGACTTCCAACTAAGGTCAATGCCAAGACGTTCCATCTCCTTATCGTACTCCACTTTTGAAAGTTGTGTGGTATTATGAGTAAATTGTTTTTGTAACTCATCAAGCATTGATAATTCTTCGTCAGTGAATAATGTAACTTTTGGCAGGACATTTTGTATAAGGTCGAAATTGAATCCAGTCTGAACCTCACGTTCATCGACTTCTTTGGAAAAATAGGTGTCGATGTTGTAAGTCATCATTACCAAAGCTTGAGCGGTGAGCGAATATTCTGTAGCACGAGCCTTTCCCGATGAAGCTATATAGTCATTGACTATGCCGTTGGCAATGGCACGCTTTAATGTTGCATCGCTTACCGTGGAAGCAATGCCTTCTGATATATCCTTTCGCGAAGAACCTGGGTGAAATCTCAGGAACCGCAGAATTGAAGTCATCAAATCTTTGTCCATAATCCGAGATAATTATTTAATCGGTTCAAAGATGAGAATATTTTTCGGATTATCGGCTCACTTTGATCTAATAAATTGCTTTTTTAAGTAATTTTTGAGCCGAATTCTTCATTTCTTTGTACAGACAAAGAAAGCGAAGCAAAGAAAGCTGCCGGCGCACGAATTTCACTCCAAATCAAGCGGTCTGGGCTTGAAAATTCATAAACGCAGTCGTTCCTCCTTTGAACGGTATGAATTTCCTAACCTCATCCTCGCCCGGTTTGTTGAGTGAATTCGTGAAGCTGGAAGCCTTCGGATATGGACTTGGATTGGACGTAATAAATATAATTAGCATCACTGAGTCCTGTTTTGATTTAAAGTATTTGCATTGTCCACTCTGTGGCCAATCCGCTAGGCCGGCTTCAGCTTTACGTCTCCATAGAGTGTCGAGGATGAAGTCGATAAGTCCATTTCGTTCAAAGAAGGTACGACTGCGGGAGTTGGCTGTCGCCGACCTTTCCTACGCTCGGCATAATCCAAAGAACTTTGGCTTCTGCTCTCGCTTATCGGAAACGTTAATGGATTTGCGGCTTCAGACCGATACGGAATGAGACATGTAAAGATGCGCTGGTGATTCTTTTGCTTCGTTTTCTGTTCATACCGAAAATGAAGACTTGAACCGCACTGAAAATGAAGATTACTTTTTATTCTTCTTCTTTTCGATATACGACATACGGAATGACGAATAGAGTAGAAATACGCAGGCGATGGCCAAGGCGAGAATCCATTCGTTTTTGTGCATGACAGTCATCAAGACACCCGAAACGAATAAGAGCAGACCTCCCAAGAGTTGTTGCATGCTTAGTCTTCGTACCACGGGATCTTCGCTTTTATCTCGCATGAAGATAAGCGCAATGGCAATCATTGCTGTCCCGATAAGATAAAAATAGGGAGCAAACGGCCAGTAAAATAAATAGGTGAGCAGACCGCTTATGGCAAGTGCTGATCCGGTGGCAAATATGGCTGAAATTGTTTTATTCATCTTTTTTCAAATACGTATACGTCTTCGTTGGGCTTTTTCATTAAATATTTTTCCCTCGCTATTTTTTCGATATAGTGGGGATTGGTTTGTAGCATGTGCAACTTCATGGTGTTGGATTTGAAGTCGTTTTTGCACTGATCTATTTCGTCTTGCATCTCGTCGATTGTGCGGGCGTTGTTGAACCGCTTTGTCAAATTGTTCTCGTCCAGAAATATGATGATCACCCCAAATAGCATCAACGTGATGATGTATTTGAGCCCTCTCATCCATTTTTTCTTCCGGAACTTATCGAACATGGCAACGAATATTATTTAATAATATATTGACTTAATTTGATGCAAATATACAGTTTTTTTGTTGAGATAAACAATAATAACCATTAAAAACACTATCTTTGCATGATAACTTAGATATTTTTTCCAAATGGACAATTATATTGTTTCTGCACTGAAGTATCGCCCTGCGACCTTCAAGTCGGTAGTGGGACAAAGGTCGCTTACTACCACCCTGAAGAATGCTATCTTGACCGGCAAGTTGGCACATGCCTACTTGTTTTGCGGACCTCGTGGTGTGGGTAAAACGACTTGTGCCAGAATCTTTGCCAAAACCATCAACTGTTCTAATCTTACTGCCGAGGGCGAAGCGTGCAATGAATGCGAATCGTGCCGTTCGTTCAACGAACAGCGTTCGCTCAATATATACGAACTGGATGCCGCGTCCAACAATTCGGTGGACGATATCCGGACGCTGATCGAACAAGTGCGTATTCCGCCTCAGTCGGGCAAATATAAAGTTTATATCATCGATGAGGTTCACATGCTCTCGACAGCTGCATTTAATGCGTTTTTGAAAACATTGGAAGAGCCTCCGCATTACGTTATCTTCATATTGGCGACAACCGAAAAACATAAGGTGCTGCCTACTATATTGTCGCGTTGCCAGATTTACGACTTCAGTCGTATCGGTGTGAAAGATATTGTGGATCATTTGGCTTATGTAGCTGATAGCGAACATATCAAGGCAGAGCGGGATGCGCTGAATATTATTGCTATCAAGGCCGATGGAGGTATGCGCGACTCGTTGTCCATCTTCGATCAGGTGGCAAGTTTCACGGGGGGCAATATCACTTATCAGAATATTATTGAGAATCTCAATGTGCTTGACTATGAATATTATTTCCGGCTGACGGATATGTTATTGGCCAATAAAGTAAACGATTCGCTCTTGCTATACAACGATATATTGGACAAGGGATTTGAAGGTAGCCGTTTCATTGGCGGACTGGCTTCGCACTTTCGCGATTTGCTTGTGGCTCACGACGCGGCAACGGTGAAATTGCTCGAGACCAGCGACAATATTCGCGAACGGTATGCTACTCAGGCCAAGCAATGCCCGGTGAAATTCTTGTATCGGGCTATCAGGCTGTGCAATGATTGCGATATGAACTACCGTGCCAGTCGCAATAAACGGCTGTTGGTAGAACTGACGCTTATCGAACTGGCGCAGCTCACCGAAGGCGGCGACGATGGCAGTGGCAGTGGGGTTTCCCCCACAACGATGCACCAAATAAAGAAAATTCAGCCGGCTAATATGGCCGCTCCCGCTCCGACAGACAATAATGTCTCTGAGGGTAGCCTTCAGCAGGCGTCTCCCCAGCAGCCTCTGCCAGAAGAACAACGGATACAAGAGCTTACTTCGCCTATTCAGCAGCCTCAAAGTCAGTCTCAGAATGTAATGGGTAATATGTTGAGTGCTCGATCTCAGAAGAAAACCGAAGTTCCGGTAGTGAGCAAAGGTCAGCTGGGTATATCGATTCTGCATGCCAATGATAAGAAAAAGGAAAAAGAAGCAAAGGCCGTTGCCGCCGAGGTACTGGAAGGTATTGGAAATGATCCGATAGCAGAAGACCGGTTGCGGTTTCAGATACGTCGATTTGCACAAATATTGCCCATCGAACATAAAGCGCTATCGATACAAATGCCGAACTTTGTTTCCAAACTGTTGGATGCCACGCATCTTGAGTTTGTGGTAGACAATGAGTTCGTGGCAAGAGAACTGAATGAAGTCATAAAAGCTCAGATGAAGAACTTTTTGCGCCAAGAGTTGAATAACGCTCAATTGGAAGTCTCTGTGCGAGTGAGCGAGAAGGACGAGAACTTCCGTCCTGTGAGCGGGCCGGATCGATTTAAGTTCATGGCGGAGAAAAATAAATCGCTTGTCGATTTTCAGCAAAAATTCGGTTTGGAATTGGGCTAACCGCTTACGAGTTTTTTTAGAACCCTTTCTTTTGTTTCTTTCGATACGCGGTGGGGGTACATCCTTTGATGGCCTTAAACTGTCGGGCCAGATTACCGTAATTATTCATTCCCAATTCGATGGCGATGTCGCTTACCGGCCGGCTGCTCTCTTGCAACATCTGGGCGAAGAATTCCATTCGTCGGGTGGATATGTAGTTGTATACCGATTGTCCCGTAATCGTTTTGAACTTTATTTCGAACAGGCGGCGTGACAAAGGCAGAATCTTCAACACATCTGACACACTGAGTGGGGTAGACAGATGCTCGTGAATAAATTCCAGTGCTTTGAGTATGTGGGGATCTTCGGTGACGTATATGTTGGTGGACATACGGTTGACTATCCCCGTAGGTTTGATGACTACGTTGCGATAAGGAGCTTGCGGATCGCGCATGAGCTGAGTGATGAGCGCCGCTGCTTCGTAACCTCCTTTTTCGATATTGAGATTGACACTAGATAGGGTAGGGTCGGAGAGATTGCACACGGTGGTGTCGTTGTCTACCCCCAGCACTACAATGTCGTGCGGTATTTTGATGTCGCTGAAGTTGCACACCTCGATGATTTTGTTGCCCTGATTGTCGTCGCAGCAAAACAACGCCGTGTGTGGCGGTAAGGACTTGAGCCATTTGACGAGAGGAGTAGACTCGTAAAACCATAAGTCTTCGAGCGTCTGCTGCTTGTAGGTCATGAAGTTTGCTCCATAGCCGGCAGCTTTGATGTATCGCTGAAAGCCTTCGCATCGTTCGTCCGACCATACGGTATCCTTATAGCCATAAAAAGCAAAGTGGGTGAAACCTTTGGATAAAAGATAACGAGCGGCCATTTCGCCTGTGGCGAAATAGTCGCTTGTTACATTGGGTATCGTAGAGAAGCGCTGCTTGAAATCTTGGGCCAGAGCCACAATCTTGTTTTGTGCAAACAGCTCTACATCTTCATCGTTATTGAAACGGCCAATGATGGCATTGGCACCCCATTTCTTAGCCCATTCCAATACACCTGCGATGGTATACTCGTCTTTGTACGAAGGCGGCATGCGGCATACTACCCATGGTTCGTGCGATTTCTCTTTGGCATATCGAAGTACTCCCTGCAACAGATGGGTAGGGAATGCCTCGGTAAAGTCGGTCAATAATATCAAACGTATCATCACATGTATCGGAATAAAAGGTTTTGGAAAAATTCGGTTAAAGTTTAACTTCCTGCTCTTTGGTGTTCCATCCTCTGAGAACGACGGAAAGTCCGCTGCGTTCTCCGGAAAGAGTACATTCGAGCGATTTTGTTTCGCCCGGCAAGAGAGTCACGTAGTTTTCGCTCCATTTGGCAAACCCTTCGGCGTGTCCTTCGGAATTCTTGAGTACGAGTTCGTTGAAGAAAGCGATCTTGTCGGATGTGTTCTTTAGTTGAACGGTTACTCTCGAGAACATGCGTTTGGCTGTCATTTGCACCGTAGCGGACGGAAGCGAAGCCAACGGTTTATAATCGGCCGGCTCGGTAATGGGCGACATGTACCATGTGGACTTCGGATAGTCGTAAACGTCGTTTTTGGCAGTGAGGCAATAAGAGTTTTCGGCAATCAGATGTTTGTTGTTGTCATTCAGCTTTAAAGACAGGAATGCTATATCGCTGAAATCTTTCAACGTGAAGACCTTCGTGCTTTCGCCCGGTTGAATAGTCAGCTCAAGACTGTCTTTCTGAATCGGACTCGACTTGAGATTGAATAGTTCCATCTTTGCCACTACAGGCATGGGACTTTGTGTCTCGTTTACGGCATATACCGAATGGTCGGCATAGTTGTAGATGAGCTGTTGCGGCATGTTGCCCGCTTTGACAGAATAGTACGAAGCGGTAGGTACGCCGTAATAGTCGTAGAGTTGCCAATAGAGAGAAGGCCATGCCGAGTTGAGCATCCATTGAATGATACCTGTAGAGTGAGTAATGTTCACTCTGAAAGATTCGAACATGGAACGGGTTGATTCGTAGTCTAGCAAGTGAGCCTTTTTCAGGTAGTCGTCCAAGTCGGAAGCGCCACCGAACTTGCGGTCTATAATGTCGTTGAGAACATTTAAATCGTGCATGGCCGTTCCGGAAGCAGTACAGTGGAAGTTGTAGTATTCATTGTTTTTTGCGGGCCAGCGTTTGTCTGCCGGAATCATGCGCTCGATAGATTCTTTGACCGGAAGTTGTGCTCCGATACCGGTTTCGGTATTGAAGCCGTAGCCTCCTCCGTTCTTCGTATCTTCGAACCAATAGCTTGGGCCAACGTATTCGTACGGGCCGTACATTTTCGTTCCGGATGTTCCGGATATTTCGCTAACGGCGTGTTGCGCCGAAATAAGAATAGGACGGTTGTCTATGGTAGCCAGCATCGAACGGTAGCGTTTCTCCAATTCGGGGCAAGGCAATTTGTCGCTTCCCACGAACCAACCGATAAGGCTGGGATGGCTACGCAACCAAAGCACCTGATCGTGAAGTTGGCGCACCAACATAGTCATGCCCGGTTCGGTCTCTATACAGCCATATTTGCTTTCGGCGTTGCCTCCTACGTATCCTGCCCATTCCCACTGGCAGCTCCAGCCTGCCAATACCATAATACCGTTGTGGTCGCAGATATTGAACAAATCATCGGACGTACCCCAGAAGCCTTCGAGTCTGATGGTGTTGAGGTTCATGTTTTTCACCAAATCTATTTGGTTCTGGTAGGTTTCGGGTGTGTCGCGAAGGAAAATATCGTCTGTCCAGCCGGCTCCTCTCAGAAGAACTTTTTTGCCATTGAGAGTGAACTCACGGTGTCCTTCAGGAGTGAGGTAATCTTTTATTTCTCGGATGCCGAACGAAAGCTCTGTTTTATCGCATACTTTATTATCTACATCGAATTCAAGAGAAAGGTCGTACATATCGGGCGACCCCATGCCGTTGCACCACCATAGTCGTGGATTGTTGATGTGGAGTTTCAATACATCTTCGGGGGTGATCTTTACTGTACGGGTCTCTTGTGCTTTGAGGCTGACGGGGAAGTAGATTTGAATATCGTTGATCTTTCCTACAAGAGCCCCTTTGACGGGACGGTCGGTGAGATTGCTCAGCTGTGTCTCGACGGTGAGCCATGCCTCTTTTAAGGTTTCGCTATTGACTTTGGAAGTCACGGCGGTGTGTTGCATCAATACATCGTCGACAACAATGATGCTGACGTTGCGGAAAAGTCCCATACTCTCGTCGGAGGGACGGGGATTCCAGTCTACAAATCCGATATTCGGATCGCCTTTTTGCGCCTTGAATACTTGTATCTTTAGTTCGTTGTCTGTGGATACCCATTTGGTAACGTCAAACATATACCTGCGGAAAGCTCCTTTTACAGAGTCTCGTGGCGCGATGAGTTTTTCGTTGATAAGAATATTTCCCGAATAGCTAAGCCCATCTATTTGAAGAAAGGCATGTTGCCCGGGACGCAAAGGTTGCAATCTGAAATGATTGCGAAAGAGCCATGGACGATCGAACTGTGTACTGTCGATCTGGTGATAGTTGAGTCCCTCGAGAATAGAAGGCCCATATACTTTGTTGCTCATCAAAACCCCCATTGCGGTTGTTGGAATCGACGTTCGGTATGTTTTGCTGCCTACTTGAACAATCCAGCCGTTCTTTAATACTTGGACGGACCGATGAGCCATACAAGGAACACTTACCATAAAAATAAGAAATAGGACATTTAATAATCTTTTTGTCATAAAACTAACTATTTAAATGTTATACTATATTAGTTATAATTTGATATTGATTTCTCCATTTATATTGTTGTAATCAGGTCAATGAATTTATTCTCTTCGTTTGTTTTGGACCTTATTATATAGCTTCTATAGTTTGGAAGCCCCCAATAGATTGCTCCCCGCCAGTGTGGAGAAAAAGAGCTGGATATTGTTGGCTGTCCTCGAATAAGGAAAATCTTTCTTCATAGACTCCCGCATTGCACTTTCGAAAAAAGGAGATGCGGCAGAAATGCCTCCTCCTATGATAATGGCTTGCGGATCGTAAACAAATAGAACTACTTGTAGCAGTTTGCCCAAATGATAACCGAATTGACGCCATATATCCAAGGCCGATGCATCGCCCTGTTGTGCCAACTCGAAAACTCTCTTGCCATCGCTGCCGCTTTTTGATAGAAAAGAACTACTGCAATAATGTTCGTAGTCGCTATCCAAATAGGGGAGCGATCCTATCTCACCTGCACCGGTATTGGTTCCGCGATATAAATTGCTGTCGATAATGATGCCGGCACCCACTCCCGTACCGAGGGTGATGCCTACCATGTTTTCGTATCCCTTTCCGCTACCGAAATGTTTCTCGCCCAGCACAAAACAGTTGACATCATTGTCTATACATGTTCTTACATTAAATTCTTTTTCGAGAACCTCTTTCAACCTCACTTCTTTCCATGAAGGGATGTTGGCCACATCATAGACTATACCTCTCTCTGCATCGACTATAGAAGGTACACCTACTCCGATACCATCTACCTCGGGAGACATAAACTCTCGAATCATTGCTTTGATTAAGTCTATTATGACAGACTCGCTTGCCTTGGCCGGGCACTCTACGGATTTTGTCGCAACGATGAGGTTATCTTCTATTTTTGCAATACGCAAGTTGGTTCCTCCTAAGTCAATTGCCAATTTCATTTTCATTCTTAATTTACTTCAAAGATAATATAAAAACGATTTTTCAATAATCGTTATTATTAATAATTAACGCTATAAAACAAACATTTCCCACGAGGCCTTTTTCTCATGGAAAATGTTTGTATTGTTTTTATTTCTTTTTAAAAATCCAAAACGTTCCGTTGTCCCATGCAGCCGTTCCATCGGGAGCAGCGCAAAGCACCATTTCGTCGTCGTTCAGTGTCAGTATCTTATATTTATACTGCGGGTCTGTCTTGCCATAACAATGTCCATTGAGCACGGTAGCTCCTGTTAATATTAACGTTCCGATGGACCAGATTTCGCCACTGTCGGTATTTTTGGTAGTGTCGGACATATCGAAAGCGAAAGTTCCTTTTTGAGCCATAGTTCCGTCATTGTTGTATCGGGTGAAATTAGGTCCGCCGTTTAAGTCGAATAGCATATATCCATTCGGATCTTCCGTATCGGCAAGTGCTATCGGAGTCCAGTCGGGAACCGTCTCGGCCATCCATCCGCCTGTTCCGTATACGGCATCTACGGTGTCGTCCCATGCCCATGTCTTTCCCTGAGCACCATTACCTGCAAAGTACGACCATTCGGTAGCTACGGGATGATCGATATGACTGATGGTGATTTTGCGGGTAGTCGTTACTGTTCCTCCATCACAAAGTCCGGTGAAAGTGATGGTCTGTTCGCCAAGGAAAGGCATCAATATCGTATCGTTTTGGGCTGCTGCGTGACCAATGACATAGTCCCAGTACGAGCCTACTCCTTTGGTGTTGTTGATCATGACTATCTGGTTGCCACCGTCGGTAGTGGCATGAACATCGAGTTGCAACTCACTCTCCTTGACGATACCGCCGGCAGAGATATTGTCGCATACCGGATTGCAGGAATAGAGCGTTCCTACGACTGCTATCAGACAAAATATAATCTTTTTCATTTTTTTCTCCTCTTCTTTAGTATAATAGATTATCGCCTATCCAACCGGTGTTTTGTTTCAATACGCCATTTGATAAGTCTATTTGCGTTTGTGGTATTTGCAAGAATCCCCCTGTAGCTTTAACTCGAGCAGCGATATCAGGCATATCCATCGTTGTTTGTTCCAGGTTGTTTTGCATGCTTACTCCATTTTGTTCGGCAAGTGCAGTATCTGCTATATGCCAGCGGAGCAGATCGTACCAGCGCATTCCTTCGAAGGCAAACTCCCAACGGCGTTCATTGCGCAAAGCGGTGTCGCTGTAAGAACTGATCGGTTTGAGTCCGGCACGTGTACGTACCTGATTGATACCATCGACTGTTTGAGTGAGCTCACTATGCATGAGTAGCACATCGGCAAAACGCATCACTACAATGTCTTGGATATTGTTGAGCTGATAATCGGTATCGATTGAAGGGAAGATACGGCGTGAATAATTCTCGTATACCGGGTCTGCACCCGCAGATACGGTTTTGACATTGATCGCAGCATATTTCTTTTGCCACAATCCGGTTTCATTCATCTGTTTATCGGCTCCCCATACATAATTGGGCGCTTCGTCGCTCGTATCGAAGATAGACGCTTTGATACGTATATCGCTCGGTTCGGCAGACTCCCACTCGTTCATCATCTTGGGATTGACAGTACCGAATCCCCAACCTATTCCCAATGGGAAGTTGTTTTGTACACTACCATCTGTTTCACGAGGAGAGAAGAAAAGGTCTACTTGATTATTTCGAGCGACATTGCTTGGCGAATCCCAAGTAGCTTTGGGGCTGTACTTGATGGCGAACATCGTTTCTTGATTTGCGCCATCTTCGCCATACCAGCTCAAGTCGTTGTCTTTGGAATATGGATAGTCGGACTTGGTATATTGATTAGAATAGGGCCATAAGTCGCGAAAGTCCGGCATCAGTCTATGTCCGCTGGTGGTAATACAATCGTTCAGATCGGTTACTACTTCTGATTTTGTGACAGTACCCATCGATTCTTTTTGATAGTATCCCGTATAGAACAAGAATACTCTTGCCAGCATACCTTCGGCTGTCCATTTGGTGACATGTCCAAGCCTTGAGGGCTGCATGTCGGCTGTTTTTGTTGCAGGCAACAGAGAGACGGCCTTTTGTAGGTCGACGCCCATCTGTTTGTATAGCGAATCGGCTGGGGCCTGTACGGGGTTCTTCGATTGAGAAGTGACAACCAATGGCACATTGCCAAATGTCTTGCACAGGTTGAAATAGTAGAAAGCCCTCAAAAAGCGTGTTTCGCCTTCTATTTGATTCTTATCGTCGGCAGAATTGAATGTAATATTGCCCAATGATTCGAGCAGCATATTGCAACGATAAATACCTTTATAGTTGACCGACCATACATCGTCGAACATATTGTTGTCGGATTTCTTGAAATGGTCGAGAGCCTGTGCGTAGCGATCGTCCGGACCTCCACCGCCGAAGCGGTCGTCTGAAAGAATTTCGGAGATTACCATCAGATTTTGATTGATCTTACCGTCTCCTTCGTCGCGTAACATGGCATAACATCCTGTCAGTGCTTGTGCTGCGTCTTCTTCTGTCTTTGGAAAGTTGGAGTTGTCTTTTTTAGTCAGATTGTCTGAGTCTAAGAAGGCATTGCATCCGCTTAGTATTAGCGTTGCCAATGCACTTAAAATATAATATCTTGCTTTCATGATCGTTTTAGAATTTAATGTTGACACCAAACATATAAGTGCGTGGACTGGGGTAGAAACCTAGATCTACGCCGCTTACCCAATCTTGTCCTCCACCGTAACCAACTTCCGGATCCATTCCGGAGTAACCGGTAATTGTAAAGAGATTGTTTGCTGCAAAATAGACACGACATTCTTGTAATGGCATTGCTCTGAACAGTTTCTTGAAATCATAGCCGACTGTGAGATTCTGCATGCGCAAAAAGTCGCCGTTCTCCATATATAGGTCGGAAATGTATTGCCAGTTGGTATGTGTTCCCGAGGTGAGCCGTGGTATTTTGTTGGACGTTCCGTCGCCATGCCAGCGTTTGAAAATGTCGCTGGTGAAGTTGTTGCGCGGATAATCGACGAATGAACGGTAAGATTTCATGATTTGGTTGCCCAATACGCCGTTCATCGTAGCGTTAAGATCGAATCCTTTCCAACCCAAATTCAAAGAGAAACCAAGTGTGAAGTCCGGATGCGGATCTCCAATCTTGCAACGGTCGTTGAGGTCTATCACGCCATTGTGGTCGTTGTCTACCCAGATTACATCTCCAGGAGCGGCTCCACTCAGTTTGGCTCCCTTATAGTCGTCGATTTGTTTCTGATTTTGGAAAATACCGGCCGTCTTATATCCATAGAAATAGCCGATAGGATAGCCTACTTGAGCACGGAACATCTCGTCGGTTCCATTACTGAGTACATTGGGCGTGCCGTGTATAATACCTTCGGTATTGGCAATTCTGGTTACTTTGTTTTTATTGTAGGCTACATTCACATTGGCTCCATACGTAAAGTCGGATATATGATCATTCCACGATAATCCAATTTCGACACCACTGTTCTTTACGTCACCTCCGTTGATATACGGTGCGCTGGTTCCTACGGTATCGAGTACCGGAGCTTGTACCAACCAGTCTTTGGTCTTCTTGATATAGTAATCGAAATTGAGGCCTAGACGGCTGCCAAAGAAGCGTGCATCGAAACCGAGATCGGTTTGTTCTGACTTCTCCCACGTGATGTTGGGATTGGCAAGAATGTCGGGATATGCACCGGTGGTGATAACTGATTTGTCATTACCGAATGTATAGTCGGCATTCTCAAAAGAAATGGTTGACAGGTATTGGAATCCGGGTATTGACTGATTACCGTTTTGTCCCCAACTGGCGCGAATCTTCAGGAAATCCATCCAGTTCTTTGCATTGTTCATGAAAGACTCTTCGGTTATTACCCATCCAGCCGATACGGAAGGGAAGTATCCCCATCTGTGACCTTTTGCAAATTTGCTCGAACCATCGGTACGCAGTACGATGGTTGCCATATATTTGCTCATAAAGTCGTAGTTGATACGTCCAAAGAAAGATGCGATGGATTCTCTACCCCAAGGCGAACCATTGAGTCTGGTTCGTGACGATATGATAGGCGTATTGTTGAGGTAGGCGTGTTTGAAATCATTGAATATACTATTGGTATTGGAGCCACTGATGCTCTCGCCCAATCCATCGACTTCGAGACTTTGACCTAATAGAAAAGTGAAATCATGTTTTTGGGCTAGTTTGAAGTTGTATGTTGCAGTGTTTTCCCACATCAACGAACATCCCGAACTCATACTTTGGCTCACGTTGCTTACATCGCTCATCGTGTTGCTCGACAACTTGTAGGCAGGCGAGAAAGAACGCGATGAATTGACTCCAAGAGTGAATCCGAAGTTTGATTTTATCTTTAGATTCTTGATGGGTTGCAATGTGGCATACAGGGCAGCGCGAATATTATGGTTTTTTGTTTTGTTTCCATAATTACTGTAATACATTTTCCCAACAGGATTAGGCTCTCTTATTTCCCAAGGTATGGCATAATGGTAGTTTCCATTTGCATCGTAGTTGGGTAGGAAAGGAGAAGTAAGCAGCATGTTGCGAATATCGTTGCTATAATTGTCGCCGATATTGATACCCCGATTTTGAGTATACGTATAGGTTAAGTTTTCGCCGATAGTAAGTAAATCGAAGTTGTCTTTTTTCAGAATCTTATGATCTGAGTTGATACGTACGGTGTATCGGGTAAAATTAGGTTCGCACGGTTTGCCTAAAATACCATCTTGGTAAGTATAAGAAATACCGCTCGAGAATGTGCTGCGCTCGGTGCCTCCTGTGAAATTGATGGCATGATTGGTAATCAGTGCATTCTTGTTACGAATTTCTTCCATCCAGTTTGTGCCGTTCCACGTTCCTTTTTGTATCTTATCCCAATCGGGTACCAAAGAAGCGAAATCGTATGGCGTAAGTCCGTCTTCATAACGCTCTTCGTTCATAATCATGGCATACTCTTTGGCGTTTAGCAAATCGGGCATACGGTATACATTTTGGAATCCGACATATCCGTCGTATGAAAATTGTGTCTTACCGGCTTTTCCCTGTTTGGTTGTTACGAGGATAACACCATTGGCTGCACGTGAACCGTAAATGGCAGCCGAAGCAGCATCTTTTAGGACATCTATGCTTTCAATATCGGCGGGATTCAGACTATTGATATCGCCACCTGTGATACCATCTATAATATAAAGAGGTGTGGCGTTTCCGGTGGTGCCAAGTCCACGGATATTAACCTTGAACCCTTCACCGGGCATACCGGAAGATTGAGTGATACTGACTCCCGGAGTCTTGCTTTGCAATGCCGCGAGCGGATTTACGGTATTCAGCTTCTCAATGTCTTCTCCCTTTACTTGAACAGTAGCTCCGGTTACCAACTTTTTCTTCTGTACTCCATAACCTACAACAACGACTTCATCCAGAAGTTTGTTGTCGTCTTTTAATATAATTTTTAAAAGATTGGCCTCCGAAGTCACTTTCAGTTCTTTTGTAACGTATCCCACATACGAGATGCGAAGTGTGCTATTCATAGGAGCATTGAGTGTAAACATTCCGTTTACATCTGTCAGTGCACCGTTGTTTGTTCCCACTTGTTGCACTGTGACGCCAACAAGAGGTTCTCCCGTTGTAGAAACAACAGTTCCTTTGATCGTTTTGGTGTTTTGGGCAACACTAAAAACGCAAAACAGCAAAAATAGTAAACTTAATTTGCTTTTCCTGTATTGTGAAAAATGTTTCACAATAAGGCCAACAAAGTCTTTTTTCTTTTTCATCTTGAGTGATTATCAGATTAGTTGATTACAAAGTTATACTATTTATAGCCTTTTAACCAATGTGTTTGCGTAATATAATATTCAAATTGCGAATATTTTTAGCGCGTAATAATCACTCTATAGAGATGAAAAATGTTATTTTTAGTTGTATTACAAAAGTTTATCGATTGGTAGCGGATGTTTTGTCCAGTTCTTAAAGCTCCCTTTTATTTTACTTCTTCAAAGGATTCTAACCACGAATCGATCATTTTGCGAGCTAAACTCAATTTCTGGGGGATCATCGGTAGATTGTCGCGACCGTAGAATTCGCCATCAGTCAGTTCGTTGTCGGCAAACTGTATGTCACCGCTAACATAATCTGCCGTGAAGCCGATCATGAGGTTAGAAGGGTAGGGCCATGGTTGGCTGCCAAAATAGCGGATGTTATTTATCTTAAGAGTTGTCTCTTCTCTTACTTCACGCGCAACGCATTGCTCCAATGTCTCTCCTGGTTCTACAAATCCAGCCACCAATCCATGGAAAGGCCTTGTAAATGTACGAGCATGCACTAACAGTATTTGGTCGCCTTTGTGAATCATTACTAATATGGCGGGCGAAAGTTGAGGGAATATTTCGTTGCCACAGTTGGGGCATTTTTTTGAAATGACGGTATTGACTTTTGTTTGAGTGCCACAAACGGGGCAATAGCGGGTGTTTTTATCCCAAAAGATTAGTTCGGAACCTCTTCCTGCCAGTCTGTGCAATTCGACATCTATCAAATCGTACGATTCGCGGAGGCCGACCCATATCAATCCATCTTCTGTACTATCTGTAGAAACAGAATGGACAGTGCTACTATCGGCGATTTCGGCCGCTTTGCAGATTGCGTTTTCGTATTTTCCTACTTCGTGAATCATACCGTTCACAGTGTATGGCAGTGTGTCGTGAGTTAAAATACTATAGCAACCACCTTCTCGGGATAATAGCAACTTACCATCGCTAAAAAGAAACCAATAGCTCATCTTTCTTATTTTTTTTGACCACGCAAAAGTAATATATTATTAATGAATACGAAATGTTTTTAGTTGGTATTAGCGGAATTTAAATCATATTGTATTATGAAACAATGGCTCACCGGCAAAAGTCAGGGGCTAAACAAGCACATCATATAAATAAAGACTTTTGAGCCTGCGGCATGAACAAAATCGTCGTATGTTAGTTTTTTCGGTGACGTCCTTAAGTTTTTCTGAAAACGTATGGACGTCAACAGATTTAGGTCCATATGTGGTTTTGGGTGGTAAGAGCGCACCGATAAAAGTCGGGAATATGCATCAAATTCGATCTGCATTTCAACCTTTGCCACCTCCGTATGACACCATTACGTACTATCCCACAGTAGGTTAACGATGCACCATATACAACGCCAGCGAAAAAAGGTCCGAAAATCGCCCCTAGAGTATACTGTGGAGTCCTTATTTTCAGCGGACCTCTGCTTAGAACGAGTCTAAATGATAGTCTACAGATAGCTGATGAGCTGTTTTGTATATATGCGAGTGTATCCCATTTATTTAGTTTCTTATGTTACTTAGTCTTCTAGTTTTTATTGATAAGCCGAGATGTGGATGCCATTTCTCAGCACGTTTTGAAAGGTGAATATTCGTAGACATTCTGATACTATTTTAACCACATCGAAGTGGCACCTCAGATTCACGAAATTGAACTTGAGCTTTCAAAAAATGATAAGGACGAACATAAAAATTCATAAGGACGAAAATAAATGTTTGTCCATACAAACTTTTATTTTCGTCATTATTATTTTCTCGCTGTATATCAATGATTTACGCACGATACATTTATATCTCGCTCTTATTGAGCTTACATTCGAGCGCTGAAACAATAGCGAAAATAGTGCCCTACAATGGGCTGTAACTGATGTATGGATAAGAAAGTATCAGAATCTCTGGGAATATTCACATTGAAATCTGCCAAACAGATAACTATTTCATGTCCTCTTACAACTCATTCATATAAATCCAGTCTCTTTCTTGGATCTAAGTACTCGAAGCCATAATGCTTAGTCCCCTGACTTTTAGTGGTGAGCCAAAACAGCTTCTTCATCATTTATATAGATGAAGAAGCTGTTAACTAAAGTACTTGCGATAAGCTTATTGCTAGCCTAAAAAGCTTCTAATAATTTGAAAACTAATTATTGTATACCAATTCTTGTTTCTTGTCATCGTAATCGACTACGATGGTTTTGTCTCGGTTGACCTCTTGACCGATCAACTTCTTGGACAAGTCATTGAGCAGATAACGTTGTATAGCTCGTTTTACAGGGCGGGCACCAAATTCAGGATCGAAGCCCGATTGTGCCAAAAAGCCGATAGCTGCATCGGTGAGCTTTAAGTCCACACCATTATCTCTAAGCATTTTTTCAACTCCGTTGACCTGCAATGTTACAATCTCACGAATTTGTGCTTCCGTAAGCGGTAAGAACATAATCGTTTCATCGATACGATTCAGAAACTCAGGACGAATATTCTTTTTCAGCATTTCCATGAGCTGGTCTTTTGTCTCATCGATGATCTGATCGCGGTTTGTACCATTCATCTTCTCCATCTGACTCTGTATATACTGACTGCCCAAATTAGAAGTCATGATGATGATGGTGTTTTTAAAGTTCACCACTCTACCTTTATTATCAGTCAGTCGTCCATCGTCCAGTACTTGGAGCAAGATATTAAACACATCGGGATGTGCTTTCTCTATTTCGTCGAATAGCACGACAGAATATGGTTTGCGGCGAATCGCTTCGGTCAGTTGACCACCTTCCTCGTATCCTATATATCCGGGAGGAGCTCCAACCAGACGTGAAACACTGAACTTCTCTTGGTATTCGCTCATATCGATTCGGGTCATCATAGACTCGTCATCGAAGAGGAACTCTGCCAATGCTTTTGCCAGTTCGGTCTTACCAACACCTGTTGTACCCAGAAAGATAAATGAACCGATGGGACGCTTCGGATCTTGCAATCCGGCACGGCTACGACGAACGGCATCTGCTACAGCTTGGATAGCTTCGTCTTGACCTACCACTCGTTTGTGTAGTTCATCTTCCAGATGGAGCAACTTCTCTTTCTCGCTTTGCATCATCTTGTTGACCGGTATTCCCGTCCAACGAGATACTACTTCGGCAATATCGTCTTCGTCGACTTCTTCCTTTATCATCGCGTTGCTGCCCTGAGTCTCATGCAGTTGTTTCTGCGTCTCTTCTATCTCCTTGTTCAATTGTTGCAATTTACCGTAACGTATCTCTGCCACTTTGCCGTAATCGCCATTCTGTTCGGCTTTCTCGGCTTCGAACTTCAATTGCTCTATCGTCACTTTATTCTGCTGAATCTTGTTCACCAATGTTTTTTCGGCTTGCCATTTGGCTTTATAAGAGCTTTCTTGTTCTTTCAATTCAGCCAGTTCTTTGGCGAGTTGTTGCAACTTCGGTTCGTCACCTTCGCGTTTGATCGCTTCCCGTTCAATTTCGAGTTGCTTTATCTTACGAGATATTTCGTCGAGCTCTTCGGGAACTGAATCGACCTCCATCCGTAATTTTGCCGCTGCTTCGTCCATCAAGTCGATGGCTTTATCCGGTAAGAAACGATCGGTTATATAACGGTCGCTTAGTCTGACGGCAGCAATAATAGCATCATCTTTAATTCGAACATGATGATGATTCTCATAACGTTCTTTCAAACCTCGGAGGATAGAAATACTATCTAGCACGGAAGGCTCGTTGACTTGTACTATCTGAAATCTACGTTCGAGTGCCTTGTCTTTTTCGAAATACTTCTGATACTCGTCGAGCGTCGTTGCACCGATGGCACGAAGTTCGCCACGCGCTAGGGCCGGTTTTAAAATATTTGCAGCATCCATCGCACCTTCACCTCCGCCGGCACCTACCAACGTATGAATCTCATCGATGAAAAGAATAATATTTCCTTCGGACTTCTTCACTTCATTGATTACCGATTTCAGTCGCTCTTCAAATTCTCCTTTGTATTTCGCACCGGCAATCAACGCGCCCATATCCAGCGAGAATACCTGTTTGTTCTTTAGATTCTCGGGAACATCGCCCCGCACGATACGTCTAGCCAATCCTTCGACAATAGCTGTCTTTCCGGTACCCGGTTCGCCTATCAATATAGGGTTGTTTTTGGTACGGCGACTTAATATTTGTAGCACTCGGCGAATCTCTTCATCACGACCAATGACCGGATCAAGCTTTCCGTTGCGGGCAGCTTCTATCAGGTTGATGGCGTATTTCTCGAGTGATTGATAGTTATCTTCTGAAGATTGCGATTTGACTTTCTCTCCCTTTCTAAGTTCGTCGATGGCAGCACGTGTTTCTCGTTCTGTAAGTCCGGCATCTTTTAGTATTTGAGACGCTGTGCTATTCACCGTAAGCAAAGCCAATAGTATGAATTCGAGTGAAACGAATTGGTCGCCATTCTTTTGTGCCATATCTTCAGCTTTCTGAAGTACGGCATCGGTGTCTTTACTCAAATAAGGCTGTCCACCCGATACTTTAGGGTAAGATTCGATCTGTTTGTCGATCACAAGTGAGATTTGGCGAGTATTGGCACTTAGCTTCTGGAAGATGAAGTTGACAACATTCTCTCCAACTTTCATTACGCTGCTCAATAAATGGGGCGTTTCGATGGCTTGTTGGCCTCTGCTTTCTACCAGTTTTACCGCTTCTTGTACTGCCTCTTGTGATTTAATTGTCAATTTATCAAAGTTCATATATTAATCTCCTTTCTTTTTTTTATGTTGTAATGTCAACAGGAAAAGGGCAAATGATGAACCATCTAAATTATAATCCTAAAGAAAGATTATAGAGTGACTATTTTTCTGATTTTATGACAAAAAGACAGCTATTGGAGAGTGATTAATGATAAAACGACAGTCCGAGTGCAGCCATTGCCAGTTTGATATCCGAATAAGAAATTGAATTGTTTACGTTATCTTTGATAGCCAACAATGATTCTGCCTTTTCGGGATGTGTTTTAATGAATTGATTCACTTCGTCGATCTTTGCCTGGCTGATGAGTTGGGTGGCGTCGATGGTACCTTCTATTATATAAGGTACCAGATGACCGACTATCGTACTGGGAACGAATCCTCGTTCTTTTGCAATCTCTTCAATGCTCATTCCTTGGCAGAACATTTCATAGGTTAGCTTTTTTGTATCAACTTTAGGCTTCTTCTCTTTAGGCTCCTTTTTGGCTTTCTTTTTACGTGTCGGCTTTTCATCATCTTCTTGTAGTCCCAGTAATATTCTGGCCTTGTTCTTTAGATAATCGGATACAGAAAACAGAACATCTTCACCTCCTTCATAATTGAGCATTCTCGATTTGAAAGAAAGAGCGTCGCCCAAATCCAGATAGCGTTCTTTTGCTCTTTTCTGAAGTTCTTTATTATCCGTCACTATCTGGGTCTTAGAATAAAGAGCCACAAAGTTCACCAATTGATCTCTGAAATAGATTGCTGCCGAGTGTATTCTTTCTTGTACTCCTTCATTGACTAGCTCGTCGTTTGCTTCGCTCAACAATCGAGTGTACTGCTCTTCGAAGCGTACAGAAACCTGAATGATTTTCTGCAATTCGGGATGAAGCGACTTGTAATCGATAAGCAGATCGGGATATTTCTTATAAAAATATTCGTCCAACAATCTCAACATTCTATTATAAGCCTGCTCTATCGCTTTAAAGTTAAACAATTCATGCAAAAGATGTAATGAATAAGTCTTTTCCAATTTATGCAGTTCCATATTGTCAGGGGCATTAAGTTCCGATTGACGATTGAATTCGTCTACCTTATCATCACTTATAATAGCCTCAGAGCGCAAAGGAGAATCGAGTACCATTCCCTCTAAGGTCTTACAGCGGCTCAAGGCTACATAAGTCTGCCCATGTGCAAATGAGTTTTGGGCGTCGATGATGGCGTGTTCAAAGGTTAGTCCCTGGCTCTTATGAATAGTAATTGCCCATGCTAACCGGATAGGATACTGCGTGAAAGTACCTTCGACCTGTTCTGTGATTTCTTTCGTCAGACTATTGAGAATATATTTAGAATTGGTCCATTCTTCTCTATCGAGTAAAAAGGCGTGGTTGTCTGCTTTGTTTCGAACGAAAATGCCATTTTCGCTTACTTTCATTACTTCACCAATCATTCCGTTATAATATCTCTTTTCGTAAGAGCTATCATTTTTGACAAACATAATCTGAGCACCTTCTTTGAGAACCAATACGCTATCTGTAGGGAAAGAATATTCGGGAAAGTTGCCCGATACTTCGGCTGTAAAGCGAAAGGCTGGTGTCAGAAGCGATGATAGCTCTCTATCGTTCACCCTCTGAGCTTGATGGTTATGGGTAGTCAAACGTATATAATTCTGCTCTTTTGACGGTCTGAAATTGGGGATGTAACGCTTGTTCAGTTCTTCCAATACAGCTGCATTAGCATTATTAGTACGAACCTTATTCAATAGAGAAAGAAAATACTCATCCTGTTGACGATATACCGTCTTCAGTTCGATAGTCATGTAATCGGTCTTCTTCAGTGCACTACTCGAGAAGAAATAAGGTGAATCATAATAATCTTTCAATAGTTCCCATTCCCTATCTATTACAACAGGAGCCAATTGCTGCAAATCGCCTATCATCAGTAGCTGAACTCCTCCAAATGGCTTTTCTCTATCACGATACCTTCTTAGTACATCGTCTATAGCGTCGAGCAAGTCGGCACGTACCATACTTATTTCGTCTATCACAAGCAGGTCCATGGTGCGGATGATATTCTGTTTTTCCTTTCCGAAACGATAATGAACTTGCCCCGATTTGAATGTCGTGTTGGGCACAAAGGGAGAAAGTGGAAGTTGAAAAAAGGAGTGAATGGTTACTCCGCCTGCATTAATGGCCGCAATACCGGTGGGCGCTACTACAACCATCCGTTTGGGAGAACGTTGTTTGAGTGTCCGTAGAAAAGTTGTTTTTCCTGTTCCCGCTTTGCCTGTTAGAAACAGATGGGTTCCCGTATTTTCTATAAATTGCCATGCAAGGCTGAGTTCCGGATTTTTTTCCATATCGATTTAAACTAAAGTTTCGCTGTTCAAAGGTAATCAATCTTATTAAAATATACTATTTTTGTGCAAACAAAAGATACTCCGCATGTCTGATTTTCGTCTAAAAGTATTTCAAAGTGTTGCCCATCATTTGAGTTTCACAAAGGCTTCTCAAGAGCTCTTTATAAGCCAACCGGCTATAACGAAACATATTCACGAATTGGAGATAAATTATGGTGCCCAGCTGTTCGAAAGAAAGGGCAACCGGATTTCGCTTACCGATGCCGGCAGGTTGCTACTTCGGCATTGCGACCATATATTAGATGAATACAAGCAACTCGATTATGAAATGAATTTGCTTCACGACGATTTTGTGGGCGAACTTCGTTTGGGGGCCAGTACTACCATAGCCCAATATGTGCTTCCTCCTGTATTGGCACAGTTCATTAAACGCTATCCCAAGGTGAAACTTTCATTGCTCAATGGCAATTCTCGGGATATAGAGAAGGCGTTGCAAGAACATCGTATAGACTTGGGCTTGGTAGAAGGTATATCCAGACTGCCTAACTTAAAATATTCCACTTTTCTGGAAGATGAATTGGTGGCTGTTGTTTCTGCCGATAATAAGTTGGCGCATAAACAAAAGATTTCTCCAGAAGAGCTGATCCATATTCCGCTTGTACTTCGCGAGTATGGTTCCGGTACGTTGGACGTAATTGAGCTGGCGCTTGCCAAACACCACATTCGATTTGCCGATTTGCATATATTAATGTATTTGGGTAGCACCGAAAGTATTAAACTCTTTTTACAGCATGCCGATTGTATGGGGATTGTTTCTGTCAGATCTATACAAAACGAGCTTATTGCCGGTAAACTTCAGATCGTTGAGATTGAGCAAATGAGTATGTTTCGTCAATTTGACTTTGTGCAGCTCCAAGGTATTGAAAGTGGATTATCACAACTCTTTATTCGATTTGCTCAGCAGTAAACGGGGAATCCTATAACTTTTAGTTATCGGCTATCAAAAAAGACGATTGGCATAATCCAATTGTAACATCTACCTTTGCAGTCTAAATAAACTAAAAAGATAGAAGTTAATGATTAGCGAAAAAAAAGGAAATGTCTATCATGGCATATTGCTGATAGCTTTGTTCTCCTTCTCGGCTTGTTACATTGCAAGCTTCGATTGGGTCAAAAATCTCTCACTGAGTCCTCTTATTGTAGGTATTATATTTGGTATGCTTTATGCCAATAGTTTGCGGAATTTTGTTCCCGATACTTGGGTTCCGGGTATTAAGTTTTGTACTAAGCAGGTGTTGCGCACCGGCATTGTGCTTTATGGATTCCGGCTTACCTTCCAGCAAGTTATGGATATCGGTTTACCTGCTATCTTAATGGATTGCATCATTATTTCGGGCACTCTGTTGATAGGTTATCTGGTTGGCAAGCTCTTGAAAATGGATAGTGATACAGCTCTGATGACTTCTACCGGAAGTGCGATATGTGGTGCAGCGGCAGTGTTGGGGGCGGAGCCGGTTGTAAAATGCGAGCCACACAAGACGGCTATTGCCGTATCTACAGTCGTTATATTCGGTACTCTTTCCATGTTTTTATATCCTATATTATATAGATCCGGTATTGTCAATCTACCGCCCGAACAGATGGCCATCTATACCGGTAGCACTCTGCACGAAGTAGCCCATGTTGTAGGAGCCGGAAATGCAATGGATCCCAATGGTGCGTTGCATATTGCCGATCAAGCTACCATTACCAAGATGATCCGTGTGATGCTGCTTGCTCCTGTTCTCATCATCATGAGTTTCATTTTGTCGAGAGCTCGAAATAGAAATAATAGTGGCAGCGTGGCAAAAAGCCATATCACTATACCTTGGTTTGCTTTCGGTTTTATCGGTGTTATTGCTCTCAACTCCATATTGGGAATGTTTATTCCGGACCATGTATTGTCTATAGGACGTGTCGGTATAAATGGATTGGACAATTTCTTGCTTACCATGGCTATGACTGCCTTGGGAGCAGAAACCAGTATTGACAAATTCAAACAAGCAGGCGCAAAGCCATTCTATCTGGCCGGTATCATTTATATCTGGCTCGTCGGTGGTGGTTATTTGCTCAGCAAATATCTTATACCTTTATTATAATATATGTATATTGTCTTTTGAGTTCGACTACAATAGGAAATAATACTAATATAAGTCTTCAAAATGACATATGGACCTAAAAATATTTTCGTCCATATGTTTTCAGAAAAACATATGGACGTCACCGAAAAAACTAACATACGACAATTTTAGCTTATACTTGTGAGTGAAAACTCGCTTTCGAATAAAATTAGCGCAATGTCCTCATCTTATGTAAACAAGATGAGGACATTATTTTGTTATGCCCATATATTGGGCCTTTCATTGGTTGCTTTCGTTAAGTTTGTTTTGCGTTGTTATGTCTGTATTGATCCTTATCTCTGTTTCAAAAATGAAATAAATCTTTCTTTAAACTGTAATAGATGTTACGATAATATTTCGTTTCGTTTCTTTAGCTTCTGAAAAAGTTTTTATTTTTTTTATATAAATATGATTCGAAATATTGCGAAACAAAAAATAAATATATACTTTTGTACAGAAGTATAAAGTTTTTCTTTTTTTGTGTTCAATGATATAATGATTAACACTTTTCACTATGAAGTATTTTTTATTTATGTTAGCTCTGTGTGGTGGTTTGTTATTAGGCACCAGTGCAGCAGCTTATGGAGCGAATGGACAGAATGGCGATATAAATAACGCCCAGACTGTTCAGCAAAAGAAATACATTGTTAGCGGTATTGTGACAGATGCGAATGGTATTCCCTTGATTGGGGCTACAGTATCTGCAAGCGGAACTGCCAATGGTGTGATAACAGATTTGAATGGGCGATACTCGATCAAGGTATCGGGTGGTGATACGAAATTGACTTTTACGTATGTAGGTTATGTAACTATTACTAAATCGGTAGGTGCAAGCCAAACGATTAATGTCGTGATGCATGAAGATTCAAAATCGTTGGATGAAGTCGTCGTTGTAGGATATGGAGTTCAGAAACGCCGAGATTTGGTTGGAGCTGTCGATCAGATAAAAGGTAACAGCATTTCCGAACGTGGCAATATGTATGCCACCAAGTCCTTACAGGGTATGATGCCTGGATTGAATATTACGGCAAGTGATGGCAAACCTACTCACGGCGGTACTATTGATATACGAGGAGCCGGCAGTATTGGCTCAGGAGGTAGCGCTTTGGTGATGATTGACGGTGCCGAAGGAGATATTACTACTGTAAATCCACGAGATATCGAGTCGGTATCAGTATTGAAAGATGCCTCATCGGCAGCGATATATGGTGCGAGAGGTGCTTTTGGCGTAATTTTGATTACCACTAAAAAGCCTAAGACCGGAAAGGTCGAAGTAACTTACAATGGTAGTGTGTCGGCTTTGCAACGTGTGTTCAAACCACAAATAGAAAGCGACGCTTTGATATGGACAAACAATTTTATCACTTCGTATCAGAATGCCAAAGGCGGAATCTATCCGAATTCTGTTAATAATGTTTTCAACTTCAGTCAAGATTATTACGACGAGTTGGTAAAGCGTCATAATGATCCGACTTTGGAAAGGCAACGTACCAATAGCGCAGGAAAATACGAATATTTTGGTAATACGAATTGGTTGGACCTGATTTACAAAGATTGGACTTATGCCACAGAGCACAATGTAAGTGTATCTGGCGGATCGGAAAAAGCAAGTTTCTTTGTGAGTGGACGTTATTGGGGGCAAGACGGTATCTATGACGGCGTGAAGGAAAATTATAGTCAGTATAATTTCAGAGCGAAAGGTTCTATCAAGATAAACAAGTGGTTTACTTTCGAAGACAATTCGGATGTCATCCGTCGTGTCTATCGTCAACCGATGGTGATGTACGATAATCAAAATATTACCAGGCAGATAGAACAGCAGGGGTTTCCTATGACAATGGAGAAGAATCTCGATGGAACATGGACCGAAGCTGCCGTATATACCGGATGGGCAGGATTTAAAGAAGGTACTTCTTTTCAAAAGAATTATAAGTTTGATTGGCAGAATACGGCGACATTGATCTATCAACCTTTTAAAGAATTAATTGTAAAAGGAGATTATACTTATCGCTATGAACGCGCACGCCGTATTCGTGAAAATGGCTTGTATACCTATTGGAATGGTCCTGAAATATCGGGACAGCGCAATACGTTTTCCTCTTTGGATCATTTGTCAATAGATCGCGAATACATGGCTTCGAACGTAACAGCCAATTATATTCCGACTTTTAAGAACAAAGATCATTCTCTCAATCTTCTGGTAGGATGGAACTTGGAAACATATTCGGATAATCAGGACGGAATGTATCGCCGAGGACTTTTATATCAAGATTATCCTTCGTACGCATTGATGGATGGCGACTACTATACCTTGGGTCAAGACGGTACTTCATGGGGATATGTAGGTTTTATGTATCGTGCCAATTATTCGTATAAAGATAGGTATCTCTTGGAATTCAGCGGTCGTTACGATGGTTCTTCCAAATTCCCTAAGAATCAGAAATGGGGCTTCTTCCCCTCGGGTTCTGTCGGATGGAGAATATCGAATGAGCCGTTTATGAAAGCTACGAACCATTGGTTGGATAATTTGAAGGTTCGTTTTTCTATCGGTTCGTTGGGTAATGGTAATATAGACCCGTATAAATATCTTTCATTGATGGGTACCGGTCGTACTTCTGCCATTATAGATGGTGCTTTGCAAGCTTACGCAAGTGTTCCTACTGTGATACCCGATAACTTAAGTTGGGAAACAAGTACTACATATGATTTTGGTGTAGACTTCGATATGTTGCAGAACCGTCTTTCTTTTAGTGGAGACGTCTATGCACGTTATACTCGCAATATGTATACGGTTGGTCCGGAATTGCCCGACGTATTTGGAGCTTCTGCTCCTAAAGGTAACTATGCCAATATGAAAACTCCGGGACTTGAACTTTCTCTCTCTTGGCGCGACCAATTCAGTCTGTTCGGAAAGCCTTTCAAGTATAATGTAAAAGCAATGTATTGGGATAGCTATAGCCAAGTGACCAAATACAACAATCCGAATAAATCGTTGAGTGTCTCGTCTTATTACAATGGAGCTCGATTGGGCGACATTTGGGGATTTCATGTAGAAGGTTTATTCAAAGATCAGGCGGATATAGACAATCATGCCAATCAGTCGGGATATTTCAAGGTTTCTGACGATGGTATTTGGAGGCCGGGTGATTTGAAATTTGGTGACTTGGATAAATCGCAGACAATTGATAGAGGAGAAAATACGGTTGCAAAACCGGGTGATCGGAAAATCATAGGTAACACTACTCCCCGTTACCGTTTCGGGTTGAACTTGGGAGCCGAATGGCAGAATTTTACTTTGTCGGCATTCTTCCAAGGAGTAGGTAAGCGCGATTGGTATCCACACATAGAGTCTGCATTTTTCTGGGGACAATACAACCGTCCTTACTCTTATGGTCTGAAAGATCAAGATAGAGACCGCTATACAGCGGAGAATCAGAATGTGAATGCATATTGGCCGCTGTTGAGATCGTACAGTTCTACTTCTTCTACCAAAGAGATGGGAACAGCAAACGACCGATATGTACAAAATGCTGCGTATATCCGTTTGAAGAATCTTTCTTTGGGTTATGCATTTAATCCTTCTTTCTGTCACAAATTTGGATTGGAACGCTTGTCGTTGGTTTTGACTGCTGAGAATCTGTGGACTTATTCGCCCATGTTCAAGCACACGAAGAACTTCGATCCGGAGAATCTTGGTGCCGGAGATGATGACTTCAGGTCTACGGCTGGTACGGATGGCGACGGATATGGTTATCCTAGCTTTAAGACCTTTACTTTCGGAATAAATGTCGCATTTTAATCATGTAAACCATAAATAGTAAAGAAAACATGAAAAAGATATTATACCTAGTATTGACAGTCTTGTTATGCTGCTCATGTAGCAACTTCCTGGAAAGGGACCCGGAGAATGACGTTAGTTCCGATGCATTCTTTAATTCGGAAAATGATTTGAAATTATATACCAATTCATTTATCAATAGTCTGTTGGATATTGACGATTTCACTTATGGCGATCAATATACCGATGTCGTTTCTACCAATTCCAGTACAAACTATTTCCGTGCAGGATGGAATGCCAACCAGCAGGGCGGATGGAGTTGGGGGGACTTGCGTTCTATCAACTACATGCTTGATAATATGAAGAAGGCCAAAGGAAAAGTTTCCGATGTTGTTTACAATCATTATGAAGGAGTAGCCCGCTTCTGGCGTGCCCGCTTTTATTATGATATGGTGAAAAACTTTGGAGGTGTGCCTTGGTACGATCATGTGCTGAATAATACAGATTCGTTGGGTTTGTATAAGAAAAGAGACAGCAGGCAAGTGGTGATGAGTAAGATTCTGGAAGACTTGAACTTCGCATCCAGCGATTGCTTGGCTGCGGCAGAGTATACTCGTTCTTCTACACGCATATCCAAATATGTTGCGTTGGCTTTGAAATCTCGTATTTGTTTGTACGAGGGTACTTACCGTAAGTATCATACGGAATTGAGTCTCGATTCGGCAGATTATTATTTGCGTGAATCTATAAAAGCTTCAGAAGAAATAATGAATAGCAAGGTGTATTCGTTAGTGGATGTCGCTGCCAATAGAGGCATACAGTACAGAGCACTGTTTAATTCGCAAGACTTGAATACCCAAGAAGTTATTTTTGGGATGGCTTATGCCGCAGACGTACGTATGCATAGTGTGACATGGGATATGATGTCGGCAAGTGCAGGTAAAAACTGGGGATTCGCCCGTCAGTTTGCCAATATGTATCTCATGCGCGACGGCTCACGTTTCACCGATAAGTCGAACTACAATTCGATGACGTATAAGGATGAATTTGTCAATCGGGATTTGCGAATGTCTCAAACGATTCTTCCGCCAGATTACACTCGTAAGAGTGCATCGGGTGCTGTTTATCAATACGCTCCCAATATGAAAGTGTCGTATACCGGCTATCAACCCATTAAATGGGTTATCGATGACGACAATTATACGGCAAAAGCAAATAGTTACAATTCCATTCCTATATTCCGCTATGCGGAGATCTTGCTCAACGAAGCAGAGGCAAAAGCTGAATTGGGAGAAATGGACCAAACGGTTTGGAATAAAACAATTAAACTTTTGCGTGACAGAGCAGGAGTAGACGCTAGCGTTCCGGCAACATACGATTCTTATTTGGCCTCTTATTATCTGAATCAGACAACGGACAAATGGATATTGGAAGTTCGCCGCGAACGGGCAATCGAATTGGCTTTCGAAAGTGTTCGGTATGACGACCTGATGCGTTGGAAGATGGGACAGTTGATGACTAACAACTATCAAGGTATCTATATACCTGCCAAAAACGTATTGATGGATTTGAATGGAGATGGAGTGAATGATTTATATGTATCGGATAATGCGTACAAAGGAACGAAAGATGGAAAAGCCGTTTATATTACGGTAGGAAGTTCTACCGATTTTATTCGTTTGGACGGCGTTAATCATCTGATGCATGGCGCACTTCAGAATCGGATGTGGGATGATAAAATGTATCTTCACCCGATACCTAGCTCTGCTATTCTGAAGAACTCGGATTTGGAACAAAATTCGGGATGGGAATAATCATTATATAATGACTAATTGTATGAATGAAATGAAATTAAAAAATATTATTCAACAGATATTGTTTGCTGCTGTAAGCATTGTCTTCTTTGCGGCATGCAGCGATAACGAAGGTTCGTTTGTGCTACGAAGCGATAATCATGTAGACCTTGATTATACTGCTTCGCCAGGTACTTTTACTGTTTGCACAAACGGTGCATGGAAAATAACTTCTACTGCCAATTGGTTTACCGTATCTCCGACAGAAGGTACTGGCGATGGAACAAAAAGAGAAGTCGTTACGATAACTCCGACACAAAATACCGGTGCTGTGCGAACAGACTCCTTGTATTTGGAAGCAGCGGGTAAAAACTTGGGTATAGGTATTCAACAAGAAGAGGGCTTTGTACAATTGGGTACGCCTTCTTTTGTAGGTGGACTGACTAAAGGCAAAAACGCTGAACATTGTTTTATATCCGTTCCTTATTCCAAAGCTTATGAAGGTCAATCGTATACTGCAACAGTAACGATGACCGGCAGTGGCAATGGATTGACCGTGGCCGACTACACTTATACGACAGATGCTTCTGGAAGCATTAACATTCCTGTCGTTGGTATTCCGACTACTGCGGGGACCGTTACGTTTAGTATTTCTACCGGATTGCCCAATGCCCAGAGTCTTACTGTGAATACGATTATTGCAAATGGAGAAAAAGAAACGCTCATTTATCAGAATTTTAGTAAATTTGTATTCGGAGGTGATGATGCAAGCTATGTAAGTGGCTTACTTAAGGATGGCGTTACGGTAGCGACTCCACGTACAGATGGCTCGAGCGATGTCTTTCTTACGGAGAATCAAGATTATAGAGATGCGCATGAAGTGACTGGTTGGAGCGGTAGCAAAGCGTATGAGCGTCCGGGATATTTGAAAATGGGTACCGGATCGGCAAATGGTTACATTACCACGCCGGCGTTGTCTGCAATGACAGAAACACAAGATGTGATTCTGACATTCAACGCAATGAATTGGGATCAGATAAGTGCTGTTACGGCATTGACATTTACTATTAACGGCGGAGGTACACCCGATATTACTACCTACAATCTTCCGGGTAGAGCGAGTGAAGCTGCGGGTACTTGGTCTACCATAACGGTGAATATTAAAAACGCGACTCCATCAACGACCATTAAGATTGCAGGTGGTGCACGATTCTTGATAGATAATATTAAAGTGACAACTACAGGGCTTTAAACCTGTTGCGGCTTAATAATAACAATCGGACTCCATTTCCTTTTATAGTGAGATGGGGTCTGATACATTAATTGAATTATTCAAATTTATAAGAGTAGATATGACGAAAAGAAAATTATTAAAAGTGGCATTCAATGCTATCTTGTATTGCATTACTTATTGTATATGTCTGTTCTTCATTAATTGTAGTAGCTCCAATAGTGGTGGTGGCGAAGACAATGGAGAAACAATAGAAATAACACCTGGTCCGGGCATGGATGTGTATGGCTTTGTAGGCGATGCGACCAATAATCCTATTGTTGGAGTAATAGTCAGTGATGGCTACCAGTGTGTGAAAACGAATGCGAAGGGAATCTATGAAATGAAACGCAATTCGAATGCGAAGTTCGTTTATTATTCTACCCCTTCCGAGTATAAAATAAATACGAGCTCGAGTTCTAACAATACAGCTGTGTTCTATAAAGCGCTTTCGGTCTCAACCAAAAGATACGATTTTACTTTGGCAAAACTGCCGGGCGGAGTGGAAACCAATTTTACTCTTATAGCTATTGGCGATCCGCAAGTCAGTGCGCGCACCAACGATCCTTATTATACAGCAGCTGGCGTACAAAGTACCAGTGCCACTTATTCCAATCTTTGGCGTTTCAAAAACGAAACGATGACCGATATTACCGAAACCTTAAAAAGCGCTACCACTCCTGTGTATGGTTTGGTGATGGGCGATATATGCGATGACGGCGCAGCCTCCTTGCAAGGTTCGGTGAGAGCTGCATTGGGTTCTACTTCGATGCCTGTCTTTTCGGTTATAGGCAATCATGATAAAGTTTCGAACGGCACTACTCGTACGACAAGCCAATACGAAAATGCTTGGGGACCGCTCAATTATTCGTTCAATAGAGGTAATGTTCATTTTGTGGCATTGGACAATGTTCTTTTCTCTGATGCCGAGACATATACAGGTGGTTTTACCGATGCTCAAGTAGATTGGTTGAAGCAAGATTTAAGCTATGTTCCCAAATCAATGATGGTGATCTTGTATTATCATATACCTTTGCGCAACACAACCAGCTACGCCAATAGAAATACGGTACTTGGCTTGTTGTCTGATTTTGTTAATTATTCTTTGTTCTGCGGACATACTCACTATAACGAAGTGTGCAGTGTCACGTCTCCGATCTCTACATTAGAACACATTCATGCTGCTGCATGTGGTGCGTGGTGGAAATCTACTTTGAATACGGAAGGCACTCCCAATGGCTATGAGGTATATACGGTTGGCGGTACACAGTTTACAAACTGGTATTACAAGTCTGTAGGGCGTGATAAAAGTTTCCAAATGCGCTTGTCCGAAGCAAATCAGGCCTATGGAGGAACGTATGGATATTATAATTATGCCTCTCAGCTGTCGTTGCAAGAAAACGGTGGATATATAGTTGCCAATATATTCAATGCTGATAAAAACTGGACGGTAAAGGCTTACGAGGGCGCTTCTACCACAGGAGTGACAATGACAAAGGCTATTAACAATGCCGATGCCTATGCTATGGGATATCATGTAGGGACATTAAATAGAAATGTCGACAACTACAATGGTTCCAATACGCACGCATACTATTACAAACGTACAGATCCCAATGCGGTAGTCAAAGTTGTTGCCATTGATGAGTTTGGCAATCAATATACGGCAAATACATTTATCAAAGATTTTACGGAAGCAATGCATTATTGAACCGATATTTGAGATTGACAAGCGTCTATCTTTAAATCGTTTTTTCGGAACGTTCTGAAAGGTGAATATTGGCGACGATATTGATACTTTCTTAACCACATCGAAGTGCCCTTTTTGGTATACAGAATTGAACCTGTGCTTTCGAAAAATGATAAGGACGAAAATAAAAATTCATAAGGACGAAAATAAAAGTTTGTACATACAAACTTTTATTTTCGTCCTTATGAATTTGTTGCTGTATATCAACGATTTACATGCGTTGTATTTATATCTTGTCCTGATTCGGTTGACACTTGAATCACGAAATGCCAACAAAAATAGTGTCCTACAGTACCCTGTAACTCATGCTAGGATAAGAAAGTATCAGAATGTACACGAATGTTCAACTTATAAAACGTTTCAAAGAATGGTTTGTTTGTTATTCATTATAAGTCTGTCTTCCACGTACTAACAGGATGTGTATGTCGTGAATTCAGAAGCAAATTATCGGCGTTTAAGATCTCCTTTGTTGAGGCGCTTTTATAAAAAGATAACGGGCACCGAATAAATACTCGACGCCCGTTAATCCTTTTGCTTATTTGGCTATTTTGCTATAATAACTTCTACTCCCTGCTCCTCGATCTCCTTCATTATATATTCCGGTACTGCCGCATCGGTAATGATCGTATCGATTTTATCGAGCGTACATATTTTCCCGAATCCTTTTCTTCCGAATTTTGAGGAGTCGCACAAGATGATTGTTTTCAGTGCCGAATCCATCATCGAACGATTCAGTTCTGCTTCTTCAATGTTTGAAGTCGTCACCCCAAACTCCGGATCAATGCCGTCTACTCCTAAAAATAATTTGGAGCAAGTAATCTCTTTCAGTATATTGGTTGCAAAATTTCCGATGACCGACATGGAACTTTTCCGAAAGATACCACCCAATTGTATGACGTTTACATTTTCTTTGTCGGTTAGCAATGTCGTTGCCTTTATAGAAGCGGTTACGATGGTGAGACGTTCTTTGGCCTGAATGTGTTCGGCAAAAGCACAAATGGTAGATCCTGAATTCAGGATGATATAATCATCTTCTTCTATCAATTTGGCTGCTTCTAGTGCAATTCTATTTTTTTCGTTTGGGAATATTTTCTCTTTTTCCGTAATAGCCCTATCTTTCATGTGTGGGTTTACAGGACTTGCGCTTCCATGTGTGCGATAAAGTAATCGGCGTTCTTCCAAAAGTTTTAAATCCTTTCGAATGGTAACCGTTGTTACATCCAAGTGCTTGGCTGCATCCAATACTCTGACAAAACCATCTTTAGCTAGGGTGTCTAGAATGTATTTATGTCTTTCGGCAATACTCTTCATCTTATTTTTTGTTTCATTATAGTTTGTGATACAAATATATAAATTAATTCTATAATTGAAGATAAGAAATGCAATAAAAATATGAATATTTTCTACCTGTATTTATTTTATTTATCTGCAAAAGAAAATAAATAGAAATAAAAAGAAAAAAATAATAGTTCGAATTATTGCATATTGTGGTTATTTGCTTTATATTTGTATCCATATAACAAACAAAAGAAAAACTTCTTATAACTTTATTATTCTAATCCTTTGAATCATTTCTATTATTAATGGTATAAAAAAAACTAGTATGTCAAAAATTGAAGATGCTTTGAAAGCAGCTAGCGACACTAAGGCTTTGCGCATAGGTCAGGGCGTATTGTCTGAAGTTGCCGATTTGTTTGTGGAACAATTCCCTCATAAAAGGGCAATTGTCGTAGCCGATGCTACCACTTTTGCCATTGCGGGAAAGTTTGTTTCTGAAATTTTCAAAGCAAAGAAAATAGATCAAGACTCTCCGTATATATTTGCAGAAAAGGAATTGTATGCTGAATATAGTTATGTAGACAGATTGGTTTCTGTTTTTCAGAAAACAGATGCTATACCTGTTGCTGTAGGTTCGGGAACGATCAACGATTTGGTAAAACTTGCTGCTCACCAGACTGGGCGTCAGTATATGTGTGTTGGAACAGCAGCTTCGGTAGACGGTTATACGGCATACGGCGCATCAATAACGAAAGATGGTGCTAAACAAACATTCGATTGTCCTGCACCTCAAGCTTGGTTGGGTGATACTGCTATCATTTGTCAGGCTCCGGCAGAGATGACGGCTTCGGGTTATGCCGATTTGTTTGCTAAAGTCACGGCTGGTGCCGATTGGATTCTTGCTGATGCAATGGGGGTTGAGGCTATTGATACAAAAGTATGGAGCATTGTTCAAGATTGCCTGCCTAAAGCTTTAGGAAATCCTCAGGCAATTCACGACAGAGATCCGCAGGCTATAGGAGACTTGGTAGAAGGGCTTATACTTAGTGGCTTTGCAATGCAGGCACATAGAAGTAGCAGACCTGCATCGGGCGCCGATCACCAATTCAGTCATTTGTGGAATATGGAACACCATACTAATCATGGGGAGCGTATCTCGCATGGATTTCAGGTTTCGATAGGTACGCTGGCTTCTACCGCTTTGTTTGAAGTAGCATTGAATACTTCTATGGATGAGTTGGATATAAAGTCTTGTTGTCAGAAATGGCCATCTGCCGCACAGCTGGCTGAAGAGTCTTTGGCTCTGTTCAAGAATACGGACTTTCCGAATATCGGAGAAATAGAAACTGCCGAGAAGTATGTAAGTAAGGAAAAATTAGCAGACCAATTACAATTACTGAAAGATAATTGGCTGGATATAAAAAGAAGGCTCTCCGAGCAATTAGTCCCTTTTGATGACTTGAAGGCTCGTTTGAAATGCGTTGGTGCTCCTGTAGAACCCGAAGATATTGGGATCACGCGTGACTATCTACGTCAGAGTTATACACGTTCTCAATATATTCGACGTCGTTTTACTGTTCTCGATCTAGCGGTTCGCACCGACAAATTGAACGATTGGATTAAGATTCTTTTCGCCAAAGATGGACGCTGGGAAATGTAAAAGATGTATATTTGAATCAATTAATCTTGATATTTTCGTATAGAAATGAATAATTCGACTGAGCTTATAGGGCGTTCTGTTGACGACGCTACGGCAAAGAAATTTAAACAGTGGCAAATTCGTACCATATTCGGTTCGATGATAGGCTATGCGCTGTTCTACGTTGTGCGCAAGAATTTGAGTATGGCTATTCCGGGAATGGAAGCAGATGCTGCATTGCAATTCTCTAAAGCGGATTTGGGTATTTTCCTTACGCTTAATGGGGTGGTATACGGTATTTCCAAATTTGCGAACGGATTCTTGGGAGATCGTTTGAATGCGCGGTACTTTATGATGTTCGGGTTGGCCATGTGTGCCATCTGTAATTTCATTTTCGGCATGAGCTCAGTCGTCTGGCTGTTTGGCTTGATGTGGATATTGAATGGATGGTTTCAAGGAACAGGCTATCCTCCATGTGCTCGTTTGCTTTCGCATTGGGTGCATCCTAAGCAATTGGCAACAAAAATGTCGATATGGAATACTTCTCACTCCATCGGTGCTTTTGTCGCTATTGTCATTTGTGGTTATGTGGTCTCTTTAGGCTGGCGCTGGTGCTTCTATGTACCCGCTATTATTGCAATAGTAGGGGTATTGTTTGTTTGGGTGACACTTCGCGACACCCCCACTTCTGTGGGGCTTCCCGAGATTGCAGTAGGAAAACAAAATGAAACGGTAGAGCACAAAAAAACAAATAAGGAATTTAATGCAATCCTTCGGAAACGTGTCTTTTGCAATCCTTATATATGGATCTTGTCAATAGCCAATTTCTTTGTATACACAGTACGGTTTGCTTTTCTCGACTGGGGCCCTTCCATGCTTCAACAGTGGCTTGGCGTTACGCCCGCAGAATCGGGATGGATGGTAGGCGGATTTGAAATATTCGGATTGGGCGGGATGTTATTATCCGGGTGGATGACTGACAGATATTTCAAAGGAAGAGGTGCGCGCGTCTGTTTAATCTGTATGCTGTTGACCATGATATTTGTAGGTCTCTTTTGGGTATGGCATACGAATGGATTACCGTTAATAGGCTCGGTTGCTTTGCTCTTTGCGGTGGGATTCTTTATCTATGGTCCTCAAGCTTTAATCGGTATTGTCGCAACTAATCTTGCAACCAAAGAGGCTGCTGCTACTGCCGTAGGACTAACAGGTATATTTGCCTATGCCAGTACTGTATTGTCAGGATGGGGTATAGGAGCATTGGTCGATCATTTTTCTATAAAAACGGCGTCGGGCGCAGTCGATTTCTCTGCCGGTTGGAGTTATGCTTTCGGAGTATTGATTGTTGCCGCTCTTATCGGGTCTTTGATATTGGCTCTGGTGTGGAAAGCTAAAGCTGATGGGTATGATGATTGATAAGACACAAATGATCCTTCAGACGGAAGAGGCACGTAGCGAAGCATTAAAAAAGATACGCCATATTGCATTGGATATGGATGGTACGATTTATAATGGCAATACACTTTTTTCATTTACTATTCCTTTTCTGGCGAAGTTAAAAGAATGGGGTATTGGCTATTCTTTTTTGACTAATAATCCAACGAAGAGTGCCAATGACTATGTGCGGCATCTGAAAGAATTGAAAATACCCGTAGAGCTTGAAAATATGTATACGTCTGCTCAAGCTACTATCGACTATCTTCATTTGCATCATCCCGAATACAAGAAATTGTTTATTTTGGGAACACCTAGTATGATCGCTGAGTTTGAATCTGCAGGATTCGTATCGACAAGTGAGAGTGCAAATGATGTGCCTGATGCTGTCATTGTGAGTTTTGACAAGTCTTTAGTGTACAATCGTCTGTGTCGTGCTGCTTGGTGGATACAACAACAATTGCCTTATATAGCTACAAATCCGGATAAAGTTTGTCCAACAGATCAGCCCACGGTATTGGTTGATTGCGGTTCTATTATTTCGTGTTTGGCTTATGCTACTAATCGTAGGCCCGATGTGATTATTGGAAAACCTGATCCGCGCATGCTCTATTGTATTATGGAACGGCTCAATTTGCGTGCAGACGAAGTGGCAATGATAGGCGATAGAATATATACGGATGTAAAGACTGCGCTGAATGCAGAAAGTGTGGGTGTATTAGTTTTATCGGGAGAGACAACGATGGATGTCGTTCGGGAATTTGTAGAGAAACCTACTCTCATTGCACAAGATTTGAGCGAAGTGGAGAAATGGCTTTCTATGGTGCATCATTAGATTCTGTGATAAAGTTGGTTCTTTAGTAATAAGAACTCATGCTGTGATTTATTTTCTCCTTTTGAAAAGAGGAGTTTATCCTTTAACATACGAACGCCTTTCTGATAAAGGACATATGTTCTGTTGCTTGTGAGCTCTCAAGCACAATTGGAAGGAAAAGATAAAACTCTAAAAGTAACTATGTATGCCGTCTCTCTCTCTTATGGCATATATCAGTTAAAGTAAGTTTGGATAGAATGTTGTTTTCTCTCCTGATAAAGTGATCATTTATTGTTGAAGTAAAGCGATCATTTTATTGGGAGAGTTCTTTTATATCACTTTAATAGCAAGACTAATTGTGCTTGTGGTAATAAATTTTGTCAATAAATGATTTAGATAAGACTATTGCATTCTATGAATATTTTATTGTAATTGATGGCAATTTCATCACATGAGAAAAACTAACGTATGTCGTTGCAATAACTTCCGTATGTTACTGCGGTAACTAACGTTAGTTATCAGGAACAACTAACGTTAGTTTTTTCTACAACATCCGTTAGTTACGGCGGTAACATACGTTAGTTTTTTGGGGAACGTCAAGACAGAATGTGAGACCAATTCTAAAATATATACAATAGCAGGGTAGTAATAATAGCGCTTTTATAAATCTAGTGTTTCTATTTTAATCTTTTTCGTTGATACTGAAAATAGGAACGTGTATCGTGCCGTCTGTCTCTATATGCAGTAAAGTTCCGACTTTTTAAGCCAGAACTTTACTAAAATAACAGATGAGCCACTATATGGATACATCTTCTTTCACATACTTATATTCAACGCAAACCTATCATTACTAATTAAATTCTATGATGTCAACTGGTGGTTTATTTATTGGGGGAAGTTTGTAATACTCTCCATACTTCCGTTGGAATGTCTGATTCTATGATATCGGGCTTTGTATCTATTTCCTCTTTATATTTTGCTGCCCGTTCGGTAGATGTTGCTAATTTATCGTCGGTAGGGGCTAAACTAATCATGCATCGTACCCCTTTAGAATGGAGAGCCTCATATATTTTCTGATTCTCGGCGTTGAGAGAAGTACCGATATAGGCTATTATGTTGGACCATGGCACTCCTGCACTGCACATATCCTCATATTCTTTGGTGTTGCGAACAAAAGCTGACATCATGATATTGGGAAACCTGTCGTAATAATAGCGAGCTTCTGCACCATTGTGTACGGTCAACATCACGTTACGTTCTCCACGAAGTTTCTTTATCAAAGCTGCTGTCATCCACATGGGAACATCTTTTTTGTCTAAGTTGACAATTGTTTTACCTTTGCTCCATTTGATAACTGCTTCCAATGTCGGAATCTTGTGATTTGTTGCTTTTCCTGAATGATCTTTCAGGCGTACAGACTGCAATTCTTTCCATGTGTAGTCTTTCAATTTTCCCTTTCCGGTCGTCGTACGATCTAATGTTGCATCATGCATCAAGACAATGACGCTGTCTTTTGTCAATCTTGGATCAATCTCGAACATGGCAGGCATCTGTGTTAATACATTCTGAAGCCCTTCAATGCTATTCTCTGGAAAGCCCGGTTCATTTCCTCCACGATGACCACTTACAATTATTTGATTTCCTTCCGTATATTTGAAATAGGTCTTCAAATCCTGAGCGGTTTTAAAATCAAGTCGATTTATTTTCTTAGTCTGTCCAGACAAAGATTGTGTTCCCATCAATGTTGTTATCAACAACAAAGATGCGAGTTTGCTTAAAGTAATAAAATGCATTTTCATGTTATATCAATTATTAAAATTCAGAGTCTTTATGATTGCTTATAGATAGTTTATTACTTCTGCAAAGATATAAAAATATTTTAATACGTTTCGATTATGTGATATATTATTTCTTTTTATTTCTTTTCAGCTTATTATTCCTATAAAAGTAATTAAAATGAAACATATCTTTCATCAATCTTTATTTTGTTTGTAATATGAATAGGTTGCCATATAGGCAGAGACTATGGTATAAAAAGATGAAAAAAATTGTGGTGTGGATTATTTAGTAAGGAAAATAAAAAGAACTGAATGCTTGATTGAAGAATGAAAGATTCTTATTAAGTGTCTTTTTACCCCTTTTAGACCTAATATGGAAATAGATTATTTGTTGTTTTGGATTAACTCTTTGAGCTTTGTGCGTAGAGTCTCTTCGGCCATTGTTCCACTACATTTGGCGGGCTCTTCTTTTAGCGGAACGAAAACAAATAAAGGAATGTAGGTGGCTTTTAAAAATAGAGTTAAGTCTTTTTCGTTGTCGGCATTTATACGATAGAATTTTATTTTTCCGTCAAATTCGGCTGCAAGTTTGTTGATAATGGGTGTCATCCTGCGGCATGGGCTGCACCAATTAGCATAAACGACCAATAGGGCAGGGCGCTTTCCTTTGTAGAGCCAGGGAGTAGAACGACGGCGGTAGTCGTATACTTCTTTAATAAATGAACGGCATGTCATTTCTTTGACGAGTACTCGATTCGATGTCGTATCGATCATAGTACTATCTAACACTTGTGCTTTAGCAGAAAAGCAACAACCGATAAAAAAGAGTATTCCTATGATACTTATCTTTTGTTTCATAAGTCGTTCGTTTTGCTACAAATGTAGCTACTATTTTTGTAAGTTATTGCGGTAATGAGTTAAAATTCCAATTATTTTTTGCCTAAATAATCACTATGATTTTTTCTATTTTTTATTTAACTTTGTAGTATTCAATTTTTTTATCAATAAAAGAATACATAAGGTGAAAGAGATTGTAAATATAGACGATTTTGAAAAAATATCTTTTATTTTTCGTGGGCATATGGGACGTTGGTTGGCACAGAGCATGATGCACATATTTTCTTTGGATAGGGTAAACGAGGCCTATAGTTATTCCGCAAAATATAGCGGTGCAAAATTTGCAAATGCTTTACTGGAGCATTTTG